>ENA-ORXB01000907-ORXB01000907.1-sediment-metagenome-genome-assembly--contig:-NODE-907-length-44787-cov-86.320868_pt1 | contig 44787 bp, 43 predicted proteins | sample MGYA00237863_ERZ511475 | MGnify/ENA primary metagenome ERZ511475 (study PRJEB26305, sample SAMN06343858) | sediment metagenome | isolation source: hot spring sediment | place: Canada: British Columbia... | reverse complement strand
GTATCCCATAATTTAGCCTTTCCCTAACTCTCAAAATGAGACTACTCCATAAAGTATTTACTTTTTCAGAAATCTCTTAAAAAAATATTGACATCTTTATAGGGCTATGTTAATGAAATCCCGTTTTGAACCCTACCTTGAATATTCTACTAAAAGGAGACGATTCTGAAGGAGTGGGTCAAACCTCTTCAATTCCTCCTTACAGTGGGTTGGTATGTGGCGTTGAGTCTCATCATCCCCGTAGGAATTGGATATTGGCTGGATCGGCCTGAAATGTTCAATAAGCGGCCCCTTTTTACTTTCATTGGGCTTGGGGTTGGAACGGTGGTGGCCTTTGGGGGTCTTTTGAAAATGCTTCTTCGATATCAGGCAGAAGAAGAAAAATCAAGAAAAAAGACGAAAGAGGAGAAGGGGAATCAACATCATGGGTAGGGGTCGATTAAAAATCCTTATCTTTTTCTTTGTTCCTGTCCTCATTCTATTTATCATAGGGTTAATCTTTGGCCCATTGGGTTCGAGTTTTCTGGGCAAAGAGCCCCCTGCGATTTTCCAAGTTCCTCGTCCCCATGTCTCCCTTCCTGCAGAACCTCTATTCCACTTTGGGGAATGGACGATTACGAACACCCTTTTGGCCTCATGGTTCACCCTGCTCGTCTTAATCTCCCTCTCTATCTTTCTGACCCGAAGGATGAAACTGATCCCATCCCGGCGTCAGGCCATGGCTGAGGCCGTGGTGGAAGGACTGCTCAACTTTGTGGAAAGCGTAGCCGGGAAGAAACATGCCCGGATGATCTTCCCTGGCGTGGCGACCATCTTCATCTATGTGATCTCTAATGCCTACCTTGCCCTTCTCCCCTTTTTTGGTACCATCGGGTTCTATCATGACCATGAATTTGTCCCCCTTTTCCGAGCGGCCAATACGGATGTCAATGTTCCTCTCTCGATCGCCTTGATGTCCTTCTTTTTCGTAGAGAGTTGGGGAATGAGGGCGATCGGGGTTTTCCACTATCTTGGAGAGTTTATCAATGTCCGTCAGTTTCTCCAGGGCTGGAAGGAACTTCTCACCGGAAAGATTAGGACCGGGCCGATGAATATTGTTTTCGGGGTGATCAATCTTTTTGTGGGGGTCCTGGAGATCTTCAGCCATCTGACCCGGATGCTCAGCTTCACCTTCCGTCTTTTTGGCAATATGACAGCAGGCGAAATCCTGATCCTGGTCTCCTGTTTTCTTATTCCCCTTGTATTTACCATCCCCTTTTACAGCTTAGAATTATTGATCGGTCTGATTCAGGCTCTCATCTTTTCCGGATTAACCCTGGTCTTCGGAACGGTTGCAACGGCTCCTCTGCATGAGGAGTCAGAATAAATCTCTCATTGAAAGGAGGAAGGAGAATGACACCAGAAGTCATGAAGATGTTAACCATTGGGTTGATCGCCGCCGTGGGGTTCTTCGGTCCCGCATTGGCCTTGGGCCTGATTGGATTCTCGGCCATGCAATCCTTGGGTCGGAATCCTGAGGCGCGAGGAGCGATTCTGACCAATATGATCTTGATCGGGGCCCTCGCGGAGGCCATCGGGATTTATGTGTTGATCGTTTGTATCATCTTATCCATGGTCGTCAAATAAGGAGGATCATCATGGGAGAGGGTCTACCGACTAATCTATTAGTGATCATTATTGCCGTCATGGTATTCGTATTTGGTGTAGCCGGGTTAATTATCGGCAGGGTTCTTCTGGCCGCTTTTTAGGATCCAGAAAGAACCAAAAGAGGTCCATATGGAAGGTTTTGCCAGTTTAGGGATCAATCTACCATTGCTGATTGTTTTTGTGATCAACTTTATCATCCTCTTTGTGTTGCTCCGTCTCTTCTTATATAAACCTGTTCTGAAGATGCTCGATGAGAGGGCCCGAAGAACCAAAGAGGCCATGGAGATGGCCGAAGCGACCAAGAAACAGTATGAAGAGGCCAGAACAGAGATCCAAAAACAGATGGAGAAGGGACGACAGGAGGCTCAGGCTATTATTGCTCAAGCCATTCAGACAGGGGAAAGAATGAAGGAGGAGGCAAGGCAAGAGGCATTCCGGCAAACCCAGGAGATGATTGAACGAGCTCGAGAAGAGATGGCAGCTGAACGGGAGAGAATCGTGGAGGATCTTAGAAGGGAATTTGTTGAGATTTCCATCGCTGCAGCTGAAAAGGTGATACGAGAAACCCTGGATCGGGAGAAACATCGAAAACTGATCGAAGAAACCTTAAAGGAGAGCGCGACCTTCAAAAGAAGTTAAGGATCAATATGCCAAGAATCAGTTCTGCCAAACGATATGCGCAAGCCGCGTTTGAGCTTGCTTTGGAGAGAGGGGAACTCGAATCCTGGCAAAAAGGGCTCGAGAAGATTTCGGAGCTCACCAAGAAGGAGGAACTGATCTCCTTTCTTCAAAACCCAAGGATCCCCTTTGAGACGAAGAAGAGGGTCTTCGAGTTCCAGTTGGGTGACATTCTTCCTCTGACCCTGAATCTCGGTCTCCTTTTGGTGCATAAAGGGCTTCTTCGAATGGCACCCAGGATCCTTCAACAATTCGCCCTTCTCGTCGATGCCTATCATGGCATTGAGAGGGCCAAGGTGAGAACGGCTATTCCCCTTGAAGACCCGGAAAAGGAGATCCTCTCCCGTCGATTAGAAGAGATGGCAAAACGGAAGGTTCTCATCGAGGGGCAGGTGGATCCAACCCTGATCGGAGGTTTTATTGCAAGAATGGGGGACAAAATCATCGACGCAAGTCTCCGCCACCAATTGGAGGCCTTAAAACAACATCTGATGGAGGCGAGCCATTAGGAGAAAAAGGAAGGTTAAAGAAGCAAAAAATTTAGATTAAGAGAGGATTCCATATGGCTACCCGCGAGCAAGATATCGTGTCCGTCATCAAGGAACAGATCGCACGATTTGGGGCCCCCATCTCGGTAACCAATGTTGGAACGGTCATCGAGGTAGGGGATGGAATTGCCAGAATTCATGGCCTCAGTGAAGCGGCCTACAACGAACTTCTTGAGTTTCCCTACGGGATCACTGGGATCGCCTTGAACCTCGAAGAGGATAATGTAGGAGCCGTCATCCTCGGCGACTGCAGCAAGATTAAAGAAGGAGACGAGGTCAGGGCCACGGGAAGGGTCATCGAGGTCCCGGTAGGAGAGGATCTCATTGGAAGGGTGGTCAACCCTTTGGGTCAACCCTTAGATGGGAAAGGGCCCATACGGGCCACCAAAACTCGCCCCATTGAAAGAGTCGCTCCTGATGTGACAAAAAGAGAACCAGTGAATACACCGGTGATGACAGGGATCAAAGCCATAGATAGTATGATTCCGATTGGAAGAGGACAACGGGAACTCATCATCGGAGATCGGTTTACAGGGAAGTCGGCCATCGTCCTCGATACGATCATTGCCCAGAAAGGAGAGAATCTTATCTGTATCTATGTCGCCATCGGGCAGAAAACCTCCAAGGTAGCCCAGGCAATTGCGACCCTCGAAAAATATGGAGCCATGGAATATACCATCGTGGTCGAGGCAGACGCCTCAGATCCAGCCCCGCTCCAATATATTGCACCCTATTCAGGATGTGCAATAGGAGAGGAGTTTATGGAACAGGGCAAGGATGCTCTAATCATCTATGATGATCTTTATAAGCATGCCTGGGCCTATCGTCAGCTCTCTCTCCTCCTTCGTCGTCCTCCGGGCAGGGAAGCCTATCCTGGCGATATCTTCTATCTCCATAGTCGACTTCTCGAAAGAGCAGCCAAACTCTCTCAGAAATATGGCGGGGGGTCTTTGACGGCCATCCCCATTATTGAGACCCAGCTCGGGGATATCTCTGCCTATATTCCTACCAATGTCATCTCCATTACGGATGGTCAAATCTATCTCGAACCTGACCTCTTCAATGCAGGGATTCGGCCAGCCATCAACGTCGGACTCTCCGTATCTCGCGTTGGAGGAGCAGCCCAAAGAAAGGCGATGAGGCAAGTGGCAGGAAGGTTGAGGCTCGAACTGGCCCAGTTCAGGGAGCTTGAGGCCTTTGCGAAATTTGGAAGCGAAGAACTCGATAAAGCTACGAAAGATCAACTGGAGCGAGGAAGAAGGATCACCGAGGTTCTCAAACAGCCCCAGTATACTCCCATGTCATTAGGGAAACAGGTCTCTATCCTTTACGCCGTGACCAATGGATATCTGGATGATGTAGCGGTGGATCGGGTGATCTCATGGGAGACGAACTTCCATCGGTTTTTGGAAACCCGTCATCCAGAGATAGAGAAAAGAATCAATCAGGAAATGGAGTTGACCAAAGAGATCGAAGAGGCTCTAAAAGCCGCCATCTTGGAATACAAAAAAGAGACCCCTTCCTAAAGAGATTTCATTATGGCAAGTGTCCAGGCCTTACGTCGTCGGATTCGAAGTGTTCAGGGAACGGTGAAGATCTGTCGTGCCATGGAGATGGTGGCCACGGCCAAGATGAGACGGACCCAACAACGAGCCCTTGCAGGCCGACCCTATGCGGAAAAGATTCGTCAGGTCATCTCCGATCTTGCCATTGAACCTCGAATCAAAGGGAGAACCCCTCCCTTACTTGAGAAGAGAGAGGTCAAAAAAATCGCCCTCGTTCATATTGGAACGGATCGAGGCCTCTGTGGGGGTCTCAATACCAATCTTAACCGAATCGTAGGGGAGTTCATTCTCGCACAGAAGGTTCCTGTAACCGTCATTACCGTGGGCCGGAAAGCAAGAACATTTGCCCGCATCTCTAGGCTGGAAGTTCGGGCGGAGTTTGTGGGGCTCGGGGATCGGGCAACGATGCAGGACACCATGCCCATTTCAAGAGTCGTCATCGAGGACTATAGCAGTGGCTATGTGGATCAAGTCTATTTGGCCTATCCTCGATTTATGAGTACAATGGTTCAGAAGCCCACCATTGAGATGTTGCTTCCGGTAGAGCCAGCCAAGCTCCCACCCGGTCAGATCGCTGAGTATATCTACGAACCCGATCCATTGAGTGTCCTCAACGAATTACTTCCCCGGTTTGTGGAGATGGAAATCTACCACGCTGTCCTGGAATTGATTGCCAGCGAACAGTCGGCCCGGATGGTGGCGATGCGGAATGCAAGCGATAATGCTGAAGAATTGATCAAAAGCCTTACCTTATCTCTCAATAAAGCAAGGCAAGAGATGATTACCAAAGAGATCTGCGATATCAGTGGAGGAGCAGAAGCCTTAAAGGGTTAAGGAGGAGGACCTTTTATTCTTTTCAATTCAGGAAAGGGTAAGGAGTGAGATATGGCAAAAGGGAAAGTCGTTCAAGTCATCGGTACGGTCGTGGATATGGAATTTCCTCAAGATGAACTTCCTGCTATCTATAATGGGATTGTCATCCCCATGAATGGAAACAAGATCATCGTGGAAGTCCAGGCTCATATTGGAAATAACTGGGTAAGAGGGATTGCCCTGACCGCCACCGATGGATTGGCAAGGGGTGCCGAGGCGATCGATATGGGAACCCCCATCACCGTCCCTGTGGGAAGAGCCACGTTGGGTCGTCTTTTTAATGTCTTTGGAGAACCGATTGATGGACTGGGTGAGGTAAAAGCAGAGGAAAGATGGCCCATTCACCGTCCCCCTCCACCCCTTACAGAGCAGGAGACTGTTCCTCAGATGCTTGAGACCGGGTTAAAGGTGATGGACCTGATCACCCCTTTTACACGGGGAGGGAAGATTGGGGCCTATGGTGGAGCAGGAGTGGGGAAGACAGTCATCATCATGGAGCTCATTCGAAACATTGCCGCAGAGCATGGAGGATTCTCTGTCTTTGCAGGAGTGGGTGAAAGGTCGAGAGAGGGAAATGACCTCTGGCTTGAGATGCAGCGTTCCGGGGTTCTGGATAAAACGGTCATGGTTTTTGGGCAGATGAACGAAAGTCCAGGGGTTCGTTCTCGGGTGGCCCTCACGGGGGTGACCCTCGCTGAATACTTCAGGGATGTTGAAGGGCAGGATGTCTTGCTCTTTATCGATAATATTTATCGTTATGTCTTGGCTAACATGGAACTTTCAGCCCTTCTGGGAAGAATGCCCTCGGCTGTGGGGTATCAACCTACCCTTGGAACAGACGTTGGGGAACTGGAGGAGAGAATCACCACCACAAAGAAAGGCTCCATCACCTCCTTTCAGGCCATCTATGTCCCTGCAGACGACTATAGCGATCCCGGGATTGTGGCCACCTACGGTCATCTCGATGCCGTCATTGCCCTCGAGCGATCGATCGCTGAATTGGGAATCTATCCAGCAGTAGACCCCTTGGCCTCGACCTCTCGAATTCTCGATCCTAAGATTGTGGGAGAAGAGCATTATCGAGTCGCACGAGGAGTTCAAGCGACCCTTCAGCGTTATAAAGAACTTCAGGATATCATCGCTATTCTTGGAATCGAGGAACTCAGCGAGGAGGACAAACTCACTGTTTCAAGGGCAAGGAAGATCCAGAGATTCTGTTCCCAGCCTTTCCATGTCGCTGAACACTTCACGGGGACTCCGGGCAGGTATGTCCCGATCAAGGAGACCGTAAGGGGATTCAAAGAGATTCTCGAAGGGAAACATGATGATCTTCCGGAGGCAGCCTTCTACATGGTGGGAACGATTGACGAAGCCGTTGAGAAGGCCAAAAAATTGAGGGGATAACGATGGCGACATTCCATCTAGAGATTGTTACGGCTGAACGAAGGGTCTATTCCGATGAGGTAGATGCCGTGGTGGCCTGGGGGGTAGAAGGCCAGTTAGGAATCCTTCCTCATCACGCCCCCTTGATGACCATGCTTCAGCCCGGGGATTTAATGATCCGTAAGAATAAGGAGGAAGAATATCTCGCGATCAGTGGGGGTTTTCTCGAAGTCCGCCCGGATAAGGTGATCATCCTTGCCGATGCCTGTGAGAGGGCCGATGAGATCGATATCGCTCGAGCCGAGGAGGCTAAAAGAAGGGCCCAGGAAACGATGAGAGCTGCCCCACTGAGTGTAGAGGCCGCAGCTGCTGAAGCCGCCTTAAGGCGATCCCTGGCACGATTAAGAGCGGTTGAGAAACGTCGTCGCAAACCCCCAAGTGCCACCTAATTCGTTTGGGTTCTTCTCCCATCCTCCCTTCTATTTTACGGTCTTTATCGAAGGGTTTCAAAAAGCTCACTGACCAAGGAAGAAGCCTCCTTTTCAGGGAGACAATACTTCATCTCTGTAAATCTCTTTCGAAATCGAGAGATCTCTTGAGCCAGGGGGCGATCAAATAAGATGATCTCTTTCATATATTCGGCTAATTGTTTGAAGTCCTCCTCCTCCATTCCAAAACGGGTCATCTCCTGAACCCCCATCCTCAGGCAACTGGCCGCCGTGAAGGCTTCATCATCAGGAGCGGACTGATAGTTGACAATGATATTGTTCTCCTCGAGCCGATTCGCAAGGAGGGGACCTTTTCGATACCCGACTCGAAGAACCACTTGATGGGTCTCCGTAAAACCGAGCTCTGGATTTCCTTCCACCATCAATCCCTGATCTTTAAGGGCACGGGCAAAGGCCTTCGCATTGGAGATAACGGCTTTTTGATATTCCCTCTTGTAGGTATTCATCTCATAGGCGGCCATCAGAAGTCCAACGAGTGTTCCGAGATGATGATTGCTGACACTTCCAGGAAAGACCCTTCGGACGATACTCTCCCAGAGGTCTTCATACTCCGTCCCCTCAGACATGTTACTCCCGATGATCCCCCTCTGGGGACCAAAGAAGGTCTTATGGGTGGAGCCGGTGACAATATCGGCTCCCTCCTGAAAAGGCTCCTGGTAGAACGGTCCTAAAAGTCCCAAGACATGGGCCATATCATAGAGAAGAATTGGTCTTGGTTTTAGGTCTCGGATCATTTCAGCGATCTCTCTCACCGGCTCTCTATAGAGAATCATGGTCTTGCCCAAAACGATGAGCTCCGGATGATAAGATTCCAACAGTTCTCTGGTCTTATTTAGATCAATTTGGTAGAGATCCTCCTTCAACACGGGGAAGGGAGTGACCGAGGGGCGCTCGGTGAGAGGATCCATGGCCACAAAATCTTTCAGAGCACCCATCGGCTGGGCACTGAGGTGTCCTCCCCTCCCAAGATGATGGTTCATTACCCTCAGGATTCTTCGGGGTTCGTTCTTCCGATCCAGACGATTCAGAAAGTCCATATAACCACTAAAGACGGCGGTATTGGCCATCTGTCCGCTGATGACCCGGATCTCCACCTCAGTGCATCCTAAAAACTTTCGCATCTCTTCTATGAGGAGCGCTTCCACCTCTTCAATCAATTTTGTCCCTTGATAGTAGAAGACTTCCCTCTCTCCGAGTGCCTTCATCATCCGATGCTCGGCATATCGGCCTGAAGGATCGGTAATGGAGAGGAGTTTGACCAGGGGAGAGGGGGTGGTCTCTGAAGGAATGAGATTAATCGTTTCCCTCTGTCTCCACTGATGATTGCGAATCACTTGATGAACGAATTTTTCCGCCGTCTCTTTCAAACTCCGAATGGGCATGGAGGGTTTGGGTTTCTTTTCCTGAACCAGAATGGGACGGGCATAAGGAGGGGCCTCTCCCGAAAGATGTCTCTCCACGATCAATCCTTCAAGCACCCTCCCTCTCTGTGGAATCTCAACTCTCTGTCCCACCTCCATGTCCGAATCGATATAGGCCAAGGCAATTGCCCTCATTCTTTTCTCTTCTGTAGGCTCTGAAAGAACCCCTTCATCAGTAAACACCCAATAAGGAACCATCGTACCGCTGGTGATATAACCCACCTTTCTTCCATTGAAGTAAACCTCATCTCCACTTCTTGCAATCCCTCTCCCTAACATGGCCACCGGAAGGATCCTTCTTGGGACAAATTGCTTCTCTTTGGGAGGCAGAAGGCCTTTCATCGTTCTCAGCTTCAACTCTTCGAATTGGTGTCGCAGAGGATCTCTACCGATAAACTCACCTTTTAGAGGTGAAAAACTGACCCCCAATAGAGCAGAGGGATTGGCAAAAACAGGGATTTCCCTCCCTTCCTTATCCATCCCCAACTCATGACCATAGAGAGGAAGTCCTGCTTCCAATCTTAGTGTATCTCTCGCTCCCAATCCCACAGGCACAATCCCTCTCTCCTTTCCCACTTCCAGAATCCTTTCCCAGACCCTTCTCAAAAAATCCTTTCTTAAGAAGAGTTCAAAACAGATGGGCTCCCCTGTATATCCTGTCCGTGAAATCGTGACCGTTACCCGGATTCCTTCAATTTCACAAACCCTCAACCGGTTTCTCCATGGATCTGGGAGTTTCGCACGGGTATCGAGAATCACCTTCTCTAAAATTTCTTTGGTTTGAGGACCCTGAAGAGCCAGCATCCCCATCTCTTCGGTCTTATCCTCCAGGATAAGGCCCTTATATCGCTTTCGATGCTCAAGCAACCATTGCCAGTCTTTTTCTCTATTGGCTGCGTTGACGACCAGAAGGTATTTCGACTCCGAGGGGAGATTCCCCTCGTCCAGGCGATAGAGGTAAGCATCATCGATGGCTCCACCCCAATTGTTCTGGATCACGGTATATTGAGCCATTCCATGCTCGAGGGCGGCTACGTTATTGGTCAGCACATACTGAAGAAAGGGGATGGCCTCTTCTCCATAGATCAAAAACCTCCCCATATGGGAGACATCAAACAGTCCTCCAAACCTTCTGGTCGCAAGATGTTCCTCAATGATCCCCCGTTCATAGCAGAGAGGCATTTCCCAGCCCGCAAATTCCACCATCTGCCCCCCATTCTCTTTATGCCAAGAATGGAGGATCGTTTGTTTCCGTTCTCTTTCCATCTTCTTCCCCTTTCTTTAAATCTCTTTTTCTTTAACACATTCTTCTTGGATTGAAAATGAGACTCCCCTTTTTCGTTATCCCCTTTACTTACTGCGAACTGACCGTCCTTCTATCTTTAAAATCCAAATAATATAGAGCAGAATGGATAAAACTCTCAAAGGTCTTCATAGAAGAGAGATGTCAATGAGAGAGAAGGGGGACGAAACCTCGTAATCCTTCACTGAAGGGTGTCGAACCCTTCCCCCAATTTGAATGATGGATTCCGAAATCTCTTCATTTTTTATTGACAGAGTGTTTTAGGTTCGATACACTCTGGCAAAAAAAGAGGTGGATTTCATGAGAGTCGTGATTGTGGGAGGGGGATGGGCTGGTTGTGCGGCCTCCTTGGCTGCTCGAAAACAAGGGGCCGAGGTCTGTTTAATAGAAAGAACCGATATGCTTTTGGGAACGGGTCTGGTGGGAGGGATTATGCGGAATAATGGTCGTTTTACGGCTGCGGAGGAGATGATTGCCCTGGGCGGAGGTGAACTCTTTCAACTCATTGACGAAAACACCCTCCATCGAGAGATCGACTTTCCAGGACATCATCATGCCTCCCTTTATAATGTAGCCACCATGGAACCTTTGGTGAGGAGGTTTCTTCTTGAAAAAGGAATCGAAATTCATTTGACCACAAGAGTGGATGAAGTAGTGAGAAAGGGAAATCTCATCGGGGCGGTGTTGAGTAAAAGGGAAAAGGATAGGATTCGTTTCGAAGGAGATGCTTTTATTGATGCTACGGGAACGGCCGGACCTCCTGTAAATTGCACAAAATATGGAAATGGCTGTGTAATGTGTATTTTACGATGCCCCTCCTTCGGAGGACGGGTCGGTCTCGCCGCGAAGGCAGGTGTCCAGGAGATCATCGGAAGGAAGGGAAACCAGATAGGGGCAATGAGTGGGGCCTGCGAACTCTTCAAAGAATCCCTTTCAAAAGAAATCGTCGACTCTCTTAATAAGAAGGGGGTCACCATCATCCCTCTTCCTCCTGAAATAAGATCCGAAGGGAAACTCTCCATCAAAGCTTGTCAGCAGTATGCCCTTCCGGAATTCGAAGAGAATCTCATTCTTTTAGATACCGGCCACGCAAAGCTTATGACCCCCTTTTACCCGCTGGAGACATTGCGAAAAATTCCAGGATTTGAAAATGCTCGCTACGAAGATCCCTATGCAGGAGGCCTAGGCAATTCGATTCGTTACATAGGAATGGCACCCAGGGATCAATCGCTTAAGGTTCAAGGGATCGAAAATCTTTTCTGTGCTGGAGAGAAGGCGGGACTGTTGGTGGGTCACACGGAGGCCATCGTCACAGGGACTCTGGCGGGATATAATGCTGTAAGAAAGATCAAAAGGGAAAAACCGCTCCTTCTCCCTCCTACGCTTGCCGTGGGTGATGTCATCTCCTTTACTCTGGAGCAGATGAAAACAGAGGAAGGACTGGGATACAAATACACTTTTTCTGGTTCTATCTATTTCGAGCGGATGAGAGAGAGAGGCCTCTATTCTACCGAGAAAATAGAGATCGAAAGGAGAGTGGAACAAGCCGGATTGACCGGGATCTTTTCAAAAAAATAAATTTTTAAAGGAGGTGCTTTATGGTAGAACTTACGGCTGCTCATTGGATTTATGCACTCTTCGTCATCCTCGTGCTCATCACGATGGCCATGAGACGAGAGACTCCTTTAGTCTGTATCATTGGCTCCTTTCTTCTCTCCTGGGTCGTCACAGGAAGCCTTATCAAAGCGGTTCAATCCATCTTCAATGCGGTCACCGTTGCCTTCAATGAACTTCTTGGGGTCGTCGTTATCATTTCTTTAATTGTGGGTATGGCAAAAATGCTGGAAGAGACAGGTCTTGCGGAGATGATGTTCAAACCGATCCAGGGAATCATGAAGTCTCCTCCTATTGCCTATTGGGTGATGGGATTCGTCATTATGATCGTGGCCTGGGTGATCTGGCCCTCCCCTGCCATCGCCTTAGTAGGAACATTGCTCTTACCAGGTGCGATTAAGGTAGGTCTTCCTCCTATCAGTGCAGCCATGGCCATCAGTATGTTTGGATATGGATGTGCCCTGACCACTGATTTCATTATTCAAGGGGCACCAGGGATCACCTCAAAAGCGGCCAATGTGACGGTTGGAGCGGTCATGGCAAAAAGTCTCCCATTTTTGATTGTCTGGGGGATCATTGCCTTGCCCCTCTCCTTTCTCTCTGTCCGAAAGGATATTCGAGCCCAAGAAGGAAAACCTGTGGAATGGGCTCCCTTTGAGATTCCTCCCGAGGCTAAAGCGGAGATGGAGAAGTGGACAAAGGCAGCCCCTACATTTAAAAAGTATATCCTCTGGATCATCGCTCTCCTCTTTGCCCTGGATATCGTGGCCATGCTCGCCTTCAAGCTTCGTGGAGGAGATGCCACTGCCCTTTTAGGAGGAACGGTTGGACTCATCATGGTGATAGTGGGTTTTGGCGTCTATGGAAAAGAGGGCTTTGAGAAACTTTCCACTCATGCTCGCGCAGGCTTTATGTTTGGAGTCCGAATCTTTGCCCCTGTTTTTTTGATTGCGAGCTTCTTTTTCATGGGCTCCCCTGGAACGGCAAAAGCCATCTTCGGAGAAGGAGCAAAGGGGCTTCTTTTTGATCTGGGTAAAGCCCTTGCCAATACAGTCCCCTTAAGTAAAATTCCTGTGGCCATTGTCCAGGCAATCGTGGGAGGAATCACAGGCCTGGATGGATCGGGATTTTCTGGACTTCCCCTGGTGGGAACACTCGCTCAAGCCTTAGGAGGACCTACGAAATTGGATATCGCTACCCTGGGTGCACTGGGGCAGTATTTTGCTGTGGCAGTGGGTGGGGGATGTATCATCCCCTGGGCAGTGATCCCTGCAGCAGCCATCACAGGGACTGATCCAGTTGAGATAGCGAGGCGAAATCTCATCCCCACGCTTTTAGGTTTTGTGGGGGTTCTGATCGTGGCTATTATAATGCTCTAATCCTTCTCCAATCTTCCTTCCTGGCGGAGTCGAGTCAATATCTCTTGAATTTTGGGCAGGACCTCGAGGGTGGCCTTCTCACCCTCGAGGATGGCTTCATGTCTTCTCGAAAAATCGGCCGACCCAATAAAACCAACCTTCGGTCGGATCACAATCTCTGCCTGAGCAAGCTGGATTGAGGCGAGTTTCGAATACATGATATTGATGGACTGAAGAATGGTCTCGATCGTATTCCCAGGTGGATTTCGGTCTGAGCTCGCAGAGATATCTACCGCGATGACGATATCTGCACCCATTCGTCTTGCTGCTTCCACCGCCACAGGGCTGACCACCCCTCCATCCACATAGACCTTATCTCCTATTTTCACAGGTCTAAAGACTCCAGGAATCGAGCAACTCGCCCTCACCGCCTGCCCTGTATTTCCTTTGCCAAAGAGGATCTCCTGACCGCTCTGAAGCTCTGTAGCGACAGCATAGAAAGGAATCTTGAGCTTTTCCATAGGACTGTTTTTCAACATCCTGTTCACGAACTCTTCCAGTTTTTCCCCTTTGATGAATCCATTTTCAGGAAGGGTAAGATCCACCATCTCCTTCTGCTCGATGGAGAAGGCGAGTTTCTGAAGTTCATAGGCGTTCATTCCAGAGGCATAGAGGGCTCCCACAACACTTCCAACACTCGTTCCAACAATGAGGTGAATCGGTATTTTATGGAGCTCAAGGATCTTGAGGACTCCTACGTGGGCGAATCCCTTTGAGGCACCGGCCCCAAGGACCAGGGCAATCTTTGCTGGCTTTGGAGGCGGGATATAAGGTTCTGAAATAGGAGGTGAAGGTTGCTTCATCGCACAGGAAATGAGAAAAAAGAGCCAAACGAAATTAAAAAGGCCTTTCCAAAAAACCATTTCCCTCCCCCTTTTGGAACATTCTCGCCCCTGATCGATGTTCTATTTAATGCTCAAACATCTTGAAGGCATCAAAAGAGCTTCTCACAAAGGGACCGGAGGCCACGGCTTTAAACCCTATCTCCTCTCCAATCTTCTTAAACTCCTCAAACTCTTCTGGAGAGACATACCTTTCCACTGGTAAACGATCAGCTCGAGGTTGAAGATACTGCCCGATCGTTAAAAAATCGCATCCTATTTCCCTCAGTTCTTTCATGAGAGTTAAAACCTCTTCCTGGCTCTCTCCCAATCCTACCATAAACCCCGATTTAGTTAGAAGCCCGCAATCCCATTCTTTTGCCCTTCGTAATAACTCCATGGATCGCCTATAATCTGCCTGAGGTCTAACCCTGGGATAGAGTCGAGCTACGGTCTCCACATTATGATTTAGAACCTCAGGGCTCTCCCTTAACACCATTTCCAAGGAGGATAGATCCCCTTGAAAATCAGGAATCAACACTTCGATTTTGATGTCTGGATCTAAGGCTCGAATAGATCGGATGGTGCGGGCAAAATGGGAGGCTCCTCCATCGGGAAGATCGTCCCGCGTGACAGAGGTGATCACCACGTATCGAAGATCCATTCCTCTTACAGCGGAGGCCACTTTTTGAGGCTCTTCTTCTGATGGAGGAAGGGGAAGGCCATGTTTTACGGCACAGAACCCACAATTCCTTGTACAGATATCTCCAAGAATCAGAAAAGTGGCTGTGCCCTGAGAGAAGCACTCTCCAAGATTGGGGCAGCGGGCTTCATCGCAAACCGTATGAAGGCCGCTCTCTTCGAGAATAGACCTCACTTTCATGAGTTCTGAGAGAGGGGGAATCCTCTTCTTAAGCCACGGTGGTTTTCTCATCCCCTATGCCCTCCCCCTGAGTGGCTTTGGCAGATGAATGGCCAATCCATCTACATCGAGAGAGGCTTCTTTGAGTGCCTCAGGAAGAGTGGGATGGGCCTGGATGAATCGGGTAAACTCTCTTACCTTCTCTCCAATCATGGTTAAAGCCACAGAGGCAAGGATATTTGCCTCCGGTCCAAGAATATGGATTCCTAAGATGGTCTCTTCTTCCTGACTGGCAATCACCTTGATCCAACCTTCGGGTTCACCTGAAAGGACAGCCTTTGGGTTGGATCGAAAAGGAAATCGACCAATCTTGATTGGACCCTTATCTTTTGCCTCTTTCTCCGTAAGACCCACTGAAGCAATCTCGGGATAAGAAAAGATACAAAGAGGAATGAAAGGCCTCTTCCATTGTCGTTTGAAACCCATAGCATTTTCTCCAGCCATTATCCCCTGCTCCATTGCGAGAGGGGCAAGCATCATTTCTCCAATGACATCCCCAAAGGCATAAACCCCGGGTAAGCTCGTCTCCAGATAGGGATTTACATTAATTCCCTGAGGGGTATTTTGGATCCCTATTTGAGTAAGATCGGGAGCTATATTGGGAACCCTTCCGATGGCCAAAAGAACCTTTTCGCAACGGATCTCCATCCTCTCTTTAGCGGTTTTTATTTTTAGACTGAGACTTCTTCCATCGGGGCGAAGCTCTTCGACGGAAGATCCTGTAAAAATTCGAATCCCCTCCCTTTCTAAATACCTTCTAAGATTTCGAACCAATTCTTCTTCAACCCCGGGTAGGATCCTGTCCAGAATCTCTATGATGGTCACCTTCGACCCTAAGGTATGAAAAAGGGTGGCAAATTCCACTCCGATATATCCCCCTCCGACAATCACCATCTCTTTAGGGATCTCTTGGAGCTCAAGGGCATCATCACTCGTCATAATCTTTTCTCGATCGGGTAAGAGAGGAGGAAAAATCTTAGGGATCGATCCCGTAGCCAGAAGGAGATTGTCTCCTTTTAGAGTCAACCTTTCTTTATCTTCTTTCACAATCTCCACCTGCTCTGAATTGAGAAGATGGGCTTCTCCACGAATGACCTCCACTCGATAGGAACTCAGCAGTAATTCAATCCCTTTTACTAATTCATCAACGACCCTTTCTTTTCGCTCCATCATGGATTTAAGAAGATCGGAGAAATTGAGGGGTTCGAACTTAAAGACGGGAGACTTCTTAAGGGAGCGGAGAAGTTTAGCATCATGGAGGAGCGTCTTGGTTGGAATACAACCCCGATTGAGGCATGTCCCTCCAACTCTATCTTTCTCAATGAGAGTGACTCGTCCCCCTAATTGAGCAGCTCGAATCGCTGCGACATAACCTCCTGGTCCCCCTCCAATCACGACGATTCGTTTTGAGTCCATCTGATTTTCTACTTCAAGCCTCTGATTTTAAATCTCTCCGATGGTTTTCTGTTCCCATGCTCTTTGAAAAATCTCTTTGAAATGAAAAGAGATCCTCTCTACTAACCGGTCCCTTGAAATCTCTTCTCCCAGAACCTCCTTCATCGATGTCATCTTCACTCCCTGAAGACCACATGGATAGATCAGGTCAAAATATTTTAGTTCCGTCCGATAATTCAACGAAAACCCATGAAAAGAGACCCACCGTTGTATGGCTATCCCGATCGAGGCAATCTTCTTGTCCTGAATCCAAACCCCCCGATTTCGAATATCCCTGCTTCCCTCAATTCCAAAATCTCGAAGGGCTCGGATGAGAACTTCCTCAATTTCATAGATATACTGAGTCACCCGGTATCCGTAGCCCTTTAAATTAAGAATAGGATAACCGACCAGTTGTCCAGGACCATGGTAGGTCACCTCCCCTCCTCTTTCCACTTGGAAGAGAGGAATCCCCATTTCTTTGAGAACCTCAGGAGAAACCAGAAGGGAGGAATGATTTCCCCGCCTTCCAAGGGTGATGACGTGAGGATGTTCCAGAATCAATAGGAGGTCAGGCACCCTCTCTTCTACCCTCTTTAACCAGAGCTCATGCTGGAGGTCCCAGACCTTTTTATAATCGATGAGACCGAGGTCTAAGATGTATCCTTTCTTTTCCACAAGGAATCCCGAGATTCGGAGCCCCCTCCATCAAATTTCATCATTTTGGGCTCCACCTCAGTTTCGGTTTTCTCGCGGCCAGGACTTCGTCAAGCCTTCTGACCTTCACCCTCTGAGGAGCTTGACGAAGGAGATCCGGATTCTCTTCGGCCTCTTTTGCAATGAGGATCATCGCCTCAATCAATCGGTCAAGTTCGTCCTTACTCTCCGTCTCTGTGGGTTCTATCATCAATGCCCCTTTCACGACTAATGGAAAGTAGATGGTCGGAGGATGAAATCCATAGTCAATCAACCTCTTGGCTATATCAAGGGTCGTCACATGAAACCTCTCCTGATATCGATCCGTGAAGACACATTCATGCATACAGGGTCGATCATAGGGAAGGTGGTAATGGTCTTTCAATTTTTTCATTAAATAATTGGCATTGAGCACAGCCAGTTCACTGACCCTCTTGAGACCTTCTCCCCCCATCGAGAGGATATAAGCATAAGCCTTCAGCATCACCCCAACATTCCCATAAAAGGCCCGCATCTTTCCTATCGTTTTAGGACGATTCCAGTTTAGATAGTACTTCTCACCTTGACGTTCAATGACCGGAATAGGAAGATAGGGAACCAACTCCTTTTTCACCGCCACCGGGCCAGCCCCTGGGCCTCCTCCTCCATGGGGGGTGGAGAAGGTCTTATGGAGATTGACCTGGACCACATCCACTCCAAGATCCCCCAATTTCACGATTCCCATCAGGGCATTGAGGTTGGCTCCGTCACAGTATACAAATCCTCCTCGTTGATGAACGATCTCGGAGATCTCCCCCAGTTCTTCCTCAAAAAGACCCAGGGTATTGGGATTGGTGACCATGAGGGCAGCTACCTCCTCGTTCATCTGCTCTTTGACTTGTTTGGCACTGAGGATCCCTCTCTCGTCCGACTTAATTCCCACCATCTGGAAGGAGGCAAGGGTGGAAGAAGAACAGTTGGTCCCATGGGCTGTATCAGGGACCAGGATCCTGCTCCTCCTCTCTCCTCGATCACGAAGACAGGCCCGGATCATCATCAACCCCGTCAGCTCTCCATGGGCTCCTGCAGCGGGCTGAAGCGTTACGGCATCCATTCCTGTAATCTCGGCCAAAAAAGCTTCAAGTTCATCCATCAGCCTGAGAATCCCCTGGCAGAGCTCCTCAGGAGTATAAGGATGAAGCTTAGAGAAACCCTGCAATTTTGCCACCTCTTCGTTAAGCTTTGGATTATACTTCATCGTACAGGAACCGAGAGGGTAAAGCCCACTGTCCACCCCGTAGTTCCATTGGGAAAGTCGGGTAAAATGACGGACCACCTCCACTTCACTCACCTCAGGGAAGCCCTCCCACTGCTCTCGCAGAAGATGAGAAGGGATGACCCTCTCTGGCTTCACCTCATCGACCTCCCATTCGGGCAAAGAACATCCTCTCCTTCCTCTTCTCCCCTTCTCAAAAATGAGAGGTTCTTCTTGAACTAACCCGGTATCTCTTATTCTTCCCATAGAACCATCTCTTGCTTAAGTATCCATCTCTTATTATCAGTCCTATCCCCTATGGTCCCTGCTCAATGCTCATCGCCCCATGGTCTTTTGCAAAAGTTCGGCCCATTTGTCAATCTCTTCTTTTCTATTCATCTCGGTCACTGTGACTAAAAGATGATTGTTCAACTCAGGATAAAACCGTGCCAGCGAGAGTCCTCCCAGAATCTTCTCCCTTCGAAGCTCTCGCAGTACCTCTTGAGGGTCTCTCTCTAATTCTAAAACGAATTCATTAAAGGTAGGGGAGGTGAATCCGATTCGACACCCTCGAATCTCTGAGGCTAACCTCTTTGCATATTCTGCCTTACTAAGATTCTTGAGGGAGAGCTCCCTGAGACCTTCTTTCCCGAGACAGGAGAGAAAGATGGTAGCCATCAGGGCGCAGAGCCCTTCATTCGTACAGATGTTGGATGTGGCTCTTTCCCTCCGAATATGCTGCTCCCTTGTTGCCAGGGTAAGGACAAACCCTCTTCTCCCCTCCAGGTCTATGGTCTCTCCTACAAGCCTGCCAGGCATATTCCTTAAAAATTTCTCTCGGGTCGTGAAAATCCCCAGATAGGGACCTCCGTAAGAAAGAGGGATTCCTAAACTCTGCCCTTCTCCAGCCACAATATCTGCTCCAAATAAACCAGGCGGCTTGAGAACTCCGTAGGCCAAGGCCTCACTAAACCCGATGATCAGCAAGGCCCCTTCTTGGTGAACCCGTTCAGAAATTCCGGAAAGATCCTCGATGATGCCGAAGAAGTTTGGACTTTGAAGGACAACAGCGCTCACCTCTCGGTCAAGATGATGAAAGAGAGAATGTGGATCGGTCCGTCCCTCTTCCTTTAAATAGGGAATCAAAACTACTTCATGGTGGTCAGGGTCGATGTAGGTTTGGATCACCCTTCGATACTCAGGATGGATTGTTTCGGAAAGGAGAATCTTCCTCCTTCTGGTGATCCGATAGGCCATAAGGACTGCCTCTGCTAAACTGGAGGCCCCATCATACATGGAGGCATTGGAAACCTCCATCCCCGTAAGCTCACACATCAATGTCTGAAATTCAAAGATAGCCTGGAGGGTGCCCTGACTCACTTCGGGTTGATAGGGGGTATAGGCCGTATAGAATTCGGATCGTGAGGCAAGATGAGAAACCACAGAAGGAATAAAATGATGATACGCCCCTCCACCCAGAAAAGAGGAGTAAAAAGGAGACTGGAGCGATTCAAGAGAGCGAAGTAAATCCATTTCTGAAAGAGGAGAAGGAAGGTTTAAAAGTTTCGTTAGACGATATTGGGGAGGAATCATTTTAAAGAGATCCTCGACCTTCTCCAACCCAATCTCTTCAAGCATCTCTTGGATCTCTTCCGCAGTGTGGGGAAGATAACGATTAAAATCTTTCATCTATTCTTCCTTTGGCAGGAGCCCCTGGTAGGCCTGGGCCGTGAGAAGCCCTTTTAACTCTTCTTTTTGCTGAATTTCCATCTGAACGATCCATCCTTTTCCATAAGGGTCCGTATTGATGTACTCAGGATGATCTTTCAACTCTTCATTCCGGTTGATGACCTTCCCGGACAGCGGAGTAAAAATATCCGTCACCGTTTTTACGGACTCCACCACCCCAATACTCTCTCCTTTTTTGAATTCCGCTCCAATCTCAGGGAGTTCGACATAGACAATATCCCTCAGCTCCCTCTGGGCATAATCTGTAATCCCTAAAGTGACCCGATTCCCTTCTTCTCTGACCCATTCATGGGTTTCAGAATAGAGCAACTCTTCTGGAAACTTCATCCTTCACTCCTTGCTTGATTTATTTCAACTCTTCTAAGGGGATATTGATCATCTCCTCAACGATGGAAATGTGTTTCCACTCCCCATTTACCAGGATCATATGTTTAGAGGTCTTTGGAGGCATTCTTCTCCCTTTAAGGGCCACTTCGATAATCTCTTCTTTTGTAATCTTTTCCCCTTCTCTCCATGGTACGACCTCAATCTCCGGCGATTGATAATCGACTAATACACAGGGAATCTTCCGACAGCCCAATCGCTTCAAGGCATGAAGTCGATGGTGACCATCTAAGATGATACAGGTCTTTTGGTCGATACAAATGGGCATCTTCAGTATTCCATCGGAAAGGATTTCATTCTTTAAAGCCTCGAGATAATCGGGTCGAATCTCCTCGTGTTCCTTCAATTCATCTAAATTGATAAATATAATTTTTTTCTCCTTCATGTCCCTCTATGCTCTGACTTCCCAATTCCCGCACTCTTGGCAGTTAAGCCAATCTATGAGGAAGAGTCAAAAAATAAAAAGGAGAAAGGCAATCATTCACCCTCTTGCCTTCCTCCTGTCTTTTTACCTGAGAGATTATTCCGCAATCAGCGGAATTTATCCCCTTCGGTGTCCAGCTCCCTTTCAAACCCAAGGGTCTGGATCTTTCCAGGATCCCAATCTGTTACAGTCCTTTTGCCTGAGAGTTTCTCCCGACTCGGGATTGCCCCTTCGGCGCCCCTCCCATGAATTAATTTAATAGGGAGGAGTCTCTCCTGTAACAATAAAAATTTTCTTCTAATTTTGAACCAAAGTCAAGCAAAAATTTTTCACTTTAATCCCTCACTCAAATGGGGAATAAACCCGAGAGGGGTATTGGAGAAAACCATAGTGCGGCTACCTTAAATGGTTCATAGACATCTTAGCTTTGGTTTGTATTAATTAGAAACCCATTTCTATGATGGATCGATTCGTATGATCTATTCATATTAAATTCATCCGCGTTCTATGGGTTTCGGAAATACTCCTCTCGGGGTTAAATTTTATTCCACCTTTTAGTGAGGGAATATTTTAGGCTTGAAATTGGGATAGGATTGCGGTAAGTTATTGTTCAAGGAGGTGATTTTATGCCAATCTCTGCCTATGTCTTTATTGAATGTACGGCAGGAGCGGCCAGGGATGTAGCCAAAGAGGCCACAAAAATCTCTGGGGTAAAACGAGCCAATGCGACAACAGGTCCCTATGATGTCATTGCATTGGTGGAGGCTCCAGATATTAACATCTTGGGTGATTTCATTGTGACCAAGATTCAGGCCCTCCCTGGAGTGCTAAGAACCCAAACCAATGTGATTGTAGATTAGGGCTGTAAGGATGCTTCCGATAGAATCAATTAGTCAAAAGTCCGAATTATTTTAACAGGAAAGGGGGGGAGATCATGGGAAGTGTGGTCAAAAAGAGAAGGAAAAAAATGCGGAAACACAAACACAAAAAGATGCTCGATCGGGATCGTCATAAGAAAAAGAAATAAGATTGATTCATGCGTCGAAATACCATTCACTTTATTCTCTTCATCATGACCGTGGCCTCCACGTGGTTAACCGGGGGCTTGAGTTATTCGATTGCGATTATGCTCATCCTTCTGGGACATGAAATGGGTCATTATTTCATGTCCCGGAGGCATGGCATGAAAGCTTCCTTACCCTTCTTTTTACCCTTCCCCTTTTCACCCTTTGGAACTCTGGGAGCGGTCATACGAATGGAGAGTATAGTTTCATCACGAAAGGCTCTCTTTGATACAGGCGTGGCAGGTCCTCTCATGAGTCTTATTTTGAGTATCCCGGCAATTGCTATTGGTTTAAAACTCTCTGCCCTTATTCCAACCTCCCAGATTAAAGAAGGAACAATCCGTTTAGCCGATCCTTTCCTTTTCTCTCTCATTCAGCGAATAGTCATGGGAGAAGTTCCGGAGAATTTTGATGTGATGCTTCATCCCATTGGGTATGCGGGTTGGGTGGGTCTTTTTGTGACGGCTCTTAATCTCTTCCCCGTAGGGCAGTTAGATGGGGGACATATTGCCTACGCCCTTTTCGGGAGATGGAGTCGGATCATCTTTATTATGGCCATTACAGCCATGGCCTTTATTACCCTATTCTATAATCCAGGATGGATCCTTATGCTTATCTTAATGATTCTTTTCGGTTTCAGGCATCCCACCCCTATCGATGACCAGACCCCTCTCGATGGAAAGAGAAAATGGATAGGAGGCCTCATGTTTCTTACCTTCCTCCTCTCCTTTACCCCTGCCCCTTTCCCTCAATTTGCTGAAGAGGTAAAAAAGACGTTCGGATGGTTCTAAAATGGAGCTATCTCGATCGTTGATACCACTTAAGAAGTTCATGGAGGGATAGGGTATTGAGAAGGTCTCGAGACTCCAACCATCCTCTTCGGGCGACGGCCACACCCAGACTCATCATCCACATCTGGTCCAAATGGTGAGCATCTGTTCCAATGGCTAATGGAATTCCCATTTCCTTTGCCTTTCGACAATGGAGATCGTCGAGATCCAGGCGTTCAAAGTAGGCATTGATCTCTAAGGCCTTCCCAAAACGTTTAGCTGCTTTTAAAATCTCCTCCATATCCACTTCGTAAGCCTCTCTTGCCCCCAACAATCTCCCGGAAGGATGGGCCAGGGCATGGACAAAAGGATTCTCCAATGCCCTTATGATTCTTTTGGTCATCTTTTCCCTATCCTGTTTAAACCCACTATGGATAGCTGCCACCACCCAATCCAGCCTCTTCAAAATAGCATCAGAAAGATCCAATTTCCCGTCGCCAAGGATGTCCACTTCTATCCCCTTTAGAATCTTAAATCCCTTCATTCTTTCGTTGATTCGGTCGATCTCTTCCATCTGTTTCAACAATCGGGATTCATCGAGACCATGAGTGATCTTTAAGGATTTCGAATGGTCACAAATCGCTACGTATTGATACCCTCTTTTTTGGGCCGCCTGAGCTATCTCTTCGATGGAAGAAGTTCCGTCGCTCCATTTAGAGTGGAGATGGAGATCTCCTTTGATATCTGATTCTTTAACGAGGAGGGGGAGGGACCTCTTTTGAGCCGCCTCAATCTCTCCACGATCCTCTCGAAGTTCTGGCTCGATCCAAACCATCCCGAGGGCTTTATAGACGTCCTCTTCTTCTCTCCCTCCGATCTTCTTCTCCCCTTTAAACACGCCATACTCATTGATCTTAATCCCTTTTCCCTTGGCAATCCCTCTGAGATGGATATTATGGGCTTTGGATCCTGTAAAATACTGGAGGGCAGCTCCATAGGAATCCTCATCGACCACTCTAAGATCGATCTGCAAACCTCCCTCTACAATGACAGAGGCCTTGGTTTCTCCAGAGGCCAACACCTGTCTCACTTCAGGGAGGTGAACGAACGCCTCTATGATTTTTTCATGTTTCGGGCCGGTCGCCAGGATATCAATATCTCCTATGTTCTCTTTCATCCTTCGAAGGGAGCCTGCCCACTCAATCTTCTTGGAGCCGGTTGCCTCCCTCAAGGCCTCCACAATTCTTTTGGCTACCGGGAAGGCCATGCCGAGATTCATCCTTCCTCTGCTCTGTTTTAAAAGTTGAATCCCTCTCTTGATATTTTCAGCCTTTTTTTCACCCATTCCAGGAAGGTCAATGAGAGACTCGTTCTCTAAGGCCTTCTCCAATTCGGAGAGATTCTTGATGCCCCGTTCTTTATATATCAGGGACAAAGTCTTAGGCCCCATTCCAGGGATCTCCATCATGGCGATCAATTCGTCAGAGACCCCCCGTCTGATCTCTTCAAACTTTGCAACCTTTCCTGTCTTTAGGTACTCCTCCACCTTTTGGGCCATTCCCTCACCGATCCCAGGAATCTTTTTAAGTTCCCCTTTCTTGGCAATCTCCTCAATGTCCTGGGTCAGGTCTCCCAGAATTCTTGCCGCTTTTCGGTAGGCGCTGATCTTAAAAGGATTTTCCCCCTTGAATTCGAGGATATCGGCCATCTTATTGAATAGATCTGCCATTTCTTTATTTTTCATCTCCCTTCACCTCTTTTGAAAGAGAGTTTCTGTGCCTTTCTTTAATTCTTGGCTGGGGAAAGGAAGGCAGAGAGAACGAAGATAATCCCTAAGACAGAGGCGGAAGTTTTCCACCACATCTTTCTTACTATTGGCGATATATAGGCGATGACAGACATGAAAAAGTTCCTCCATCAGCCTTTCTACGGGATAAAGGGTTTTAGAGTCTTTTCCATATCTTCGTAGGAGTTCTTCCTCTACCATCACCACCAATTTATCTTTCATCCTCAATTGGGTATCGTTGAAAAGAATGGCTACATCTGGCAGAAGATCTTCCAGCCTGGAGAAGAAGGTCCTCACCTCTCCAATCTCTATCCCTTTGGGAGGGGAGGATTTTACCTCTACATAGACCAGCCTTTGATTCCATGAAGCGATGACATCATAATCCCCTCCAGAGTGGGTCTTCTTTATACTCACGTTATAAATACTTGGAGAGAAGAATTCTCTTTTAAACATTTCCGCAATAAACCATTCCAGAGTAGGTCCAAAACTATAGAGAGGAGAGACCACCGTCCGATACTTACCTCGACCTTCCTTTTCGATTATTCCTATCCCGAGTAGAAAGTCACAATATTGCTTAACCACTTTGGATGAACAATAATGAGTCAGGTCTTCTATTGAGAATCCCTCATGATATTTGATGATATCTCGGATCACGAGACGGAAAGAGTATCTTTTCATCATCTCAAAAAATTGACTTTGGTGAGAAGGAGATAAGGTGGAAGGGAAGAAGAGTCGATCGGTTGGGTCCTTCCGATACACTTCAATCCCCCTCATTTTGAGCAATCCTTCGGGATGGAAAGGCTGGTAAAAAGAATAGATCTTAAGGGATTGGACTTCTTGGTGGAGTTCCTCGATCTTTTCTCTAAGAGAATGAATCTTCTTAAGAATCTCTTTAGAGGTCAATTAAAACCCTCGATAGAGATGGAAACTTCTGGCTATTTGGATTGCTTCCATATACTCTTTATAGGTGATCCTTCGATTAATTTCAGGGTATTGATGGGCTCGATACTCAGGTCGATATTGAGCCATGACATTCACATAGGAATGGACAGAGATCTCCTGAGCAATGAATTTGAAGATGGCCTCTGAAGAGGCAACTCCGTTGGGCATCACCAGGTGTCTAATCAGCAATCCCCTTTCGGCAATTCCGCTTGGATTAATCTTGAGATCCCCAACTTGGCGATGCATCTCTTTTAGAACCTCTTTAATGACTTTGGGATAATCCGGAGCCTTGGAATATCTCTCCGCAAACCTCTCGTCCATAAATTTCGTATCGGGCATATAGATATCAACAATCCCGTCCAAGAGTTGAATTACCTCGAGAGATTCGTACCCGGAACAATTATAGACAATAGGAAGGCAAAGCCCCATTTCAATAGCCTCTGGCAGTGAGGAAATGATTTGAGGGGCATAATGGGTGGGGGTAACAAAATTGATGTTATGGCATCCCATCTCCTGGAGTCGAATCATGGTTCGGGCAAGACCTGAAGGAGTCACGTGGGTTCCCTGCCCTTGATGGCTGATATCGTAGTTCTGACAGAAGATACATCTTAGATTACAATGGGTAAGAAAGATTGTCCCTGATCCGTGGCGTCCTACCAATGGAGATTCTTCACCAAAATGGGGAAAGGCACTCGAGATCATGAGTTCGGCTGAAGCCCTGCAATATCCAATCTCCCCATTCAATCGATTCACTCTGCAAGCCCTTGGACAGAGCCGACACTCTTTAAGAAATTCAAGGAGAAGTTTAATTCTTTTTTCAAGCTCCCCTTTCTTATGGAGCTCAATGTAGGAAGGAATGAAGGCCATCTTGAGATTCCTTTCCTTTATGACCAGAAGCCTTTAACATTAATTTATCATAAAATTCGAAGAAATACTAACCCGGGAGTAACCCCTCGTTAATCCTCGGGGAAATAGAGAATCATTCTTTCATAGTTATTGGAGAATGACATCGAAGACGTCTATAAAGAGGAAGAAAAAACGATTGGCTCGAATCTTGGTATAAAACTAAAGGGTCTGATAGACTGTAAACACTCTTCTGGTGAAGTTTATTGGTATTCTCTTCTTACTATCCACCAGCTCTTTTATATAGGTAGGACCATAATTATAGGCAGTAAGGGCAACCCTTACATCATTAAAATCAGAGACAAGTTGGGAGAAATAATAGATCCCCATTCGGATATTCAGGTAAGGGTTAAAGAGGGTAAGATCTCCTTTCCATTCGATACCCAAGTCTTTTGCAATAGATTCTGCCACCTCAGGCATTAATTGCATCAAACCTTTAGCCCCTTTTTCAGAAACAGATCTGTTCTTGAATGAACTCTCAATGGCAATTAGAGCCAAAATGAATTTTGGGTCATGGTTGTAACGGAGAGATTCGGCGTAGATTAATTTTGCCAATTCTCTTTGGGTCTCCTTGCTTAAGTCTTTAGAATTTCTTGCTAAAACTTCTTGAATCTCTTGAATTACCTCTTCCTCCTTTTGAGGTGTTTGGCAGAGATCGGGAAGATGAAGAATAATACTAATTACGGTGATAAGGAGTAGGATCTTAGAAAAAAGACGAAAAAATAGGGAACAGGTTTTCCATCGCCTGGCAGGCCGTGAAGGAATCTCTTTCAAACCGATTGTCTCCATTTTTAAGAATCTTGTAATAAGATTTCACAAACCTAACACAAATCTCTTCCATCTGTCAATACTCGCCTCCTATTTGACCCGTCTCAAGTTAGGTCCCTTTCGCTTTTCTTTTCTCACCGAGAGGAGTCTTTCCCTTTCACGTTTCATTACATTCTCGTTAAAGAGGGTGTTTTTGAGGCTGACCGCATTAATAATGCTATAGATAATGACCGCTCTCTCCCAATCCTTTGTCCCATCGAACTGCTCAATTCTTAAACGGAATTTCTCCCTTAAACTGGTTAAAGAGGCTTCATCGAAGGCAAGAATCTGATCGGCTAATCTTTCAAGTGCCCTTTCCATAAATCACTCCTTATTTGAAGGTTTGCCCGAGAGATTTCTCCTCTCGAGGTTATTAAATTGCTTTGAATTATTCAACTTTTCCTTACATTCCTCACAAATATGTTCTTTAAGAGGAAAACGGTCCCTTCTCGTTTTATACTGCCGACAGATCCAGCAGAGGAAGAGATCATCCAGACAAGAGGGACAGTAATAATATCCAAGATGAGAGGGATGGGGTTTGGCACAGGCATTTCCTTTTTCTGTAAGGTCGAAGCAGAGAATTTTTCTACATCGATGACAGAATTCATAGAATTGGGAATCAATAATTTTATTACATATTTCACAATGATGGAATTCCTCCATGAATTAGAGTATATTTTCAGGGCGCAAATTTCGTTATCTGATGAGGTGCCTCAAAGGTATTGTGAAGAGCCCTGAGAGCCTCTTCTATTTGTTCTGCCTGGATCACACATGAGCAACTGGAGATAGAGGTGCTGATGGCTAAAACCTCTATCCCTGCCTCTCCAAGGGCATTGAACATGAGTCCTGAAATCATAGGTCTCTCCCTGAAATGGGGCCCAAAAACGCTGATGGTGGCTACATTAGGATGATAGGATAGGCCTTTGGCTTCGATCAAAGGTTTAACTCTCTCAAGCACTTCGATTGCCCTCTCTAAATATTTTTGGTCTATACAGAATGTCATATTTCCGCTGCCTTCAATATCCACATTATGAACCACAAATTCGATATTGATATTTTCCTTCCCCATGGCCTGAAGGATGACCCCTGGAATATCCGGTCGATCGGGATAGGAAAGAATACTTACTGTGGACAGACCGCTTGAGGCCATAATACCGCCAACCTTTATCTTTGGCTCACCCTCCATTTCCTATTACTCCCAAACCCTTCGATCATCAATCTTTTTGGCTCGATCCGGGATTCCACCCCGAACCGTAAAGATCACCTCCCCTTTCACCTTCAGAGTTTCCTCGACCTCTCTTTCCAATCTCCTTTTTAATGTTTGTTGGTCAGAAACCTCTTCCTTTAATTCTATGTAGAGGCTCATCGCATCTCGATACTCTTTTCTAGTGACGACCACCTGATAATTGGCCACCATTGGAAACTTATGCATGATCTCATCCACCTGCCAGGGATGAATAAAGATCCCGGAGACCTTTGTGACCTGATCTGTTCGGCCTAAGATCTTTCCAAGCCTGAAAGAAGTTCGACCACAGGGGCAGGGTTCCTCCGTGAGATAGGAGAGGTCTCCCGTGGCAAATCGAATCATAGGGAAGGCCTTGATAAAGTTCGTCGCTACAATCTCTCCCGTTGCCCCTATCTCGAGCTGTTTCCCTGTCTCCGTATCGACAATCTCAACGATCACATCTTCAGGGATATGCATCCCTTTCTTTTCTCGGCATTCATACCCAAGGCATCCCACATCCACCGTTCCATAGCCTTGCTGGATCAGAATGTTGAGTTTCCCTTCCAGTTTCTGTCGAAGGGACTCAGGAAACATCTCCGCGCCCACAAAGGCCGTCTGGAGGTGAATCTCTTTCTGAAGATTCAGTCCCATTCCTTCAGCCGCATCCACAATGGCCATTAGAAAACTGGGAGTCCCTATATAGCCCGTGACCTTAAGTTCACGCATTAATTGAATCAGCATGGAGATATTTCCAGGACCCACGGGAACTACCGTAGCCCCAATCATCTGGAGCGATTCATCCAGCATTAGGGCCAAGGGGGTAAGATGATAATTAAAGGTGTTAAGAACAATATCCCCCTCTCTGATCCCGCTCGCATAAAGAGCTTGTGCCCATCGGATATCCCTGTAATCCCTTTCTCCGGGTTCAAAGACGGGGCCCGGGGAGATGTAGATTCTTTTAAGATTTTTTCCCGAAAGGGTTTCAAATCCTCCAAAGGGAGGGTTCTCTTTCTGGGCCTTCACTAAATCGGCTTTCTTCGTGATGGGGAGTTTTTCGAGGTCTTTCAGTTCTTTTATCTCTTCCGGTCTAAGTCCTACCTTGATCAATAAGGAGCGAACGAATTTTGAATGCTCATAACCATACTGAAGAACTTCAGAGAGTCTCTCCTTTTTATAGACTTCTCGTTCTTCCCTTGACATCGTTTCATTCTTTGCATTATAGTAGCCACGAGTCCGATCAATCATTGCCTTTCTATCCTGGGTTTATTCCATCTCTTTATTTTTACTCATTATAGGATAAAAATTGGATCCACATCAATATCCAGATGGACTCCCTTTCCTTTAGCGTAACGCTCTAAAGGTTCCTGCAATTCCTTAGTAAACTGATGGAGAACCTTAGGGCTTTTACCTTTGGCTATCATCTGCCATCTGAATTTTCCCTTCATCTTCTCAAAGGGAGCTGGACTTGGACCCAAAAGTTCAATTCCCTTCCCATACCCCTTATTTAATAATTGTTCAGAGAGCCTTCCCATTTCGTGGGCAGCCATCTCTATCCTGTTCTCGTTATTTCCGATGAGCCGAAAATTGACGAGTCTTAAAAAGGGAGGGTATCCCAGTGTCTTTCGGAACTCCATTTCTTCCTTATAGAATCCTAAGAAGTCATGCTCTTTTGCTCTCTGGATGCTGTAATGATTGGGGTTGTAAGTTTGAATGATGACCTCTCCATAAGCCCCTCCTCTTCCAGCCCTTCCAGCGACTTGGGTAAGGAGCTGAAAGGTCCTTTCGCTTGAGCGAAAATCAGGAAAGTGAAGGGAGGTATCCGCAGAAACGACACCGACAAAAGTAATATTGGGGAAGTCATGACCTTTGACGATCATCTGGGTTCCCACCAAAATCTCAATCTCTCCAGTCTCCATCCCCTTGAGGATTCGTTGATGGGACCATCTTCTTGAGGTCGTATCCCGATCCATCCTACTCACGGAAGCCTGTGGAAAGAGAGCCTTGATCTCTTCTTCCAGACGTTCAGTCCCCATCCCCATCCCCTGAAGGGAAAGGCTTTGGCATTCTGGGCATTCGCGAGGAGCCTTCCTCCTAAAATTACAATAGTGGCACTGAAGAGATCTCTCACGGAGGTGATAGGTCAGGGTGACACTGCAGTTTGGACATTTGAACGTAAAACCGCAATCCTGACAAAGGATAAAATTGGAAAAGCCCCTTCGATTAAGGAAAAGGAGACTCTGTCTCTTCCCTTGCAAATTCTTCTCGAGGGCTTTTCTTAACTTCTCCGAGAGAAGACCCCTCTCTCTCCGCATATCCACGATTTCTACGGGTGGGAGAGGTTTCTTTTCGATTCTTTCCGGAAGTTGAAGAAGTCGATATTTCCCTCTCTCTACATTGTAAAAGGATTCAAGGGATGGAGTGGCTGAACCCAGAAGAAGAACGGCATTCGCCTCTTTCGCCCTCACCACGGCAAGATCTCTTGCCTGATATTTTAATTTCTCTTCCTGCTTATAGGATGGATCATGCTCTTCATCCACAATGATCATTCCCAATCTTTTGAAAGGAGCGAAAATAGCGGACCGAGCCCCTAAGACGATTTTTACATCTCCCTTCCAAATCCTTCTCCATTGATCATAGCGTTCCCTTTTAGAAAGACCACTGTGGAGAAGGGCAAGAGTTCCTTCAAATCGATCCTTAAATCGTGAGAGAAGTTGAGGGGTCAAAGAGATCTCTGGAACAAGGACAATGACCTCTCTTCCCTGGAGAAGGACTTCCTCGATGGCTCGAAGATAAACCTCTGTCTTACCACTTCCCGTCACCCCGTAGAGGAGAAAGGGAATGTAACGTCTGGATTGGATTCCTTTTATAATTTCTCCAAGGACTTTTTCTTGATCCTTAGTGAGTTCGGGTTTGGGATAGGGTGTGAGGTCAGGGTGAGCCGAGGGATCACGGAAAATCTCTTTTTGACGAATGGAAATCAGGCCTTTCTCTTCGAGAGACTGGATCGATTTTAAAGGAAGACGGAATTCTTTTCTTATTTCAGAATAGGAGCTCTCCCCCCTCTCTCTCAACCAGTCAAGAATCTTTTGTTCTTTTTTAGTAAGGTGCTTTTTAAATTCTTTTCCCACATATCGAATGATCTGCTCAAATTTAGGCTTCACCTCGCCCCCCTCCATTTCTGCTTCCATATGGAGGAGCCCTCTTCTCCTCAAGGAAAAGAAATAGGATCTCGAAACCTTTTTCGAAAAAGTCTTGAGCACCTTTTTGAGTGGGACTTTTCCCCATCGGGCAATCTCTTCGAGAATCTCTCTCTGGAGGGGATCTTCGTCCTCTCTCTCAAGAGCTTTTCGCCCTTCTTCCGTTAAAGTTAACATCCACTGGCTCTTTAGAGTCAGGCCTGGAGGGAGTCCTGTCTTAATCACCTCTCCTAAGGGATAGAGGTAATATTCTGAAACCCATTGATAGAAACGGAGCATTTGAGGATCGATCAGGGGGGCTTCATCGAGAAGGTCTTCGATGGACAATAACTTTTCTTCTAAATCTGTAGGAGGGAGATCCAGGATCTGGATCACAAACCCTGTGGCCCTTCTTCCTTTAAAAGGGACGACCACTCTCATTCCAATTTGAAGAGACTCCTTCATTGACTCTGGAATGAGATAATAGAATGTCTTTGGAATCGGAAGCCCGAGGGCAACCTCCACCACCTCTTTCATCACCCTCAAATTATCCCTTTCTCTCAAAGATTGTCAATTCCATAGTTTCTTCGACTGGAATCCCTCACTCAGAAGTGGGGTATAAACCCGAGAGGGGTTTTGGAGAAACCCATGTTGCGGCTACCTTAAATGGTCCATAGAAATCTTAACTTTCGTTTGTTTTAATCAGAAACCCATCTCTCCGATGGATCGATTCGTATTCCTTAAACATATACATTGATCCGCATTCTATGGGTTTCGGAAATACTCCTGTCGGGCTTAAATTTATTTCCACCCTTCGGTGAGGGGTTACCTTCGACTCGTCCTTCATCGAAGGATTGGGGACACCTTAGGCCTGAAAAGGGTTTTTCCGAAGCCCTTGATTAGAGCCTTTCGAAAGCAGCGGAAAGAATTTTTGAAGAATCTTAACTCATTGGCCAAAGAATTGAAGGCTTGAGAAAGGATAGCCTTTCGTCAACCAGGAAGAGTCTAAGGCGAAAGGGTCTCCCCTTTTTCCTACACCCCTGATAAAATTCTTTTTTTCACCTCTTTCTCTTTAGATTTTAGAAAGAGGGTAAACGATCCGAAGGCATCACAGATCATTGAAAATTCAGGGCTGACAAAAGTGGTGGTATGAATCTGTTCAATGATGGCAGGTCCTTCAATCTGATTTCCGAAACGGAGCCGATCTCCATCAAATACGGAAACGGATTGAAATCGTTTTTGTCTTGGGAGGTAAACGTTACGCTTCTTTTTAAAAGCGAAAGAAGAATCAACCCCACTCCATCTCATCTTTTGCCATTGGGGTTTCTCAGTTTGACCAACACAGGTGAGTCTAAGATTGATGACCTCAATGGGAGTGCCAATTTCCTGTAGGGAATATCCATAGAGGCGATCATGTTCAGAATGAAATTTTTGGGCTATCTTTTCAATCCTCCCCTTATAGATCTCTTCGGGACTCACCAGAACATTGACCTCATGATACTGTTTCAAATAGCGCATATCCATGGAATAGATAAATTGAATTCGATTTTTTGGAATATGCTCGCTCCTTAAAAGTTGGATTCCCTGGTTTTCCATTTCTCTAAAAGTTTGACTTAGTTTTTTTAGATCCATGTGTTCCAGAGGGCTCACATAGGTGCGAACAAAGTCATGTTGGAGGTTACTCATCAACATTCCTGCGGCACAGAAGATGGAGGAATTCCGTGGGATGATGATCACTGGAATCTCCAGTTCAAGAGCAATCATACAAGCATGGTTTGGTCCTGCTCCTCCTGCTACCACTAAAGGAAATTCTCGCGGGTCCTCTCCCCTTTTTACACTCACTTCCCGAATTCCTGCTGCCATATTCACATTAATGACATGATACATCCCTGCTGCCGCTTCAAGGACGTCCATCTTCAGCTTATCTGCGATATGAGTTTTAATCGCATGGACGGCTTTTTCCCTATTTAAGCGAATTCTTCCTCCAGCAAAGTAATGTTCATCAAGATAGCCAAGGAGTAGATCCGCATCGGTACAGGTAGGAAGGGTTCCACCCAAATCGTAACAGGCGGGCCCAGGTTTAGCTCCTGCGCTTTGAGGGCCCATTTTTAGAAGCCCTCCTTCATCAATCCAACCAATGGATCCACCCCCGGCCCCGATGGTCACGATGTTGAGCATGGGAAGGGCCAATCGGAATCGATTGATCTCCCCCTCCGTGGTGATCAGAGGGGTTTGGTTCTTAATCAGGGCTGCGTCAAAACTCGTTCCTCCCATATCCACGGTGATACAATCCTTGTATCTTTGAACAGAGGTGTACGCGATTCCCGCTACAGGACCTCCTGCAGGTCCTGATAGAAGCGTGGCTACAGGCCTCTCCATCGCATTCTCAGGAGAGATGACTCCTCCATTGGACTGCATAATCAGGAGGACTCCTTGAAATCCAACCTCTTTGAGGCGTCGGAGAAGGTTTGTTAGATAGCTTTTTAAGATGGGACCCACATAGGAATTAAGGACGGTCGTAGAGACTCGATCATAGAATCGAATGGAAGGGAGGATCGTGCTTGAAACGGTAAGATAGCACTCTGGCATTCTTTCCCGAATCATCTTTGAGGCCATGATCTCATGTTCAGGGTTGGCAAAAGAATTCATAAAACAGATGGCAATGGCTTCAACCCCTTCTTCTTTAAAAACCTTCAATCCTTCCCCGACGTCAGAGAGATGGAGGGGAGTAATGATTCCCCCTTTATAATCGATGCGTTCCTTGATAGGATAACGAAGATATCGAGGGACCAAAGGTTCGACATTGGTGAAGCGATTATTATATTGTTCTTCCCGAATGCCTCTCCTCATCTCAAGAGTGTCCCTTAGCCCCTGAGTGGTCAGAAGTCCGGTCTTGGCTCCTCGATAAGTCAAGACAGCATTGGTGGTTACCGTAGTCCCGTGAACAATCGTCTCTACATTTTTGACGAATTCTTTAAGGGAGAGTTTACGGTCCTTAGCCATCTCCTCCAAGCCATTCATGAGAGCCACAGAGGGATCGTCAGGAGTAGAGAGCACTTTATAGACTTGGCTTGTGCCATCTTCACCCGTTAAAAGAAAGTCCGTAAAGGTTCCCCCTACATCGATTCCAATTTTATATTTCATTCTGAGTTACTCTCCTGTCGGCTCTTCTATGGTCATTCTTCGAAGCTTCGAGGTTTCTATTTCATTCACTCTAAGAGTATAGGGATCGATCACAACCCCGTAATCCTCCTTGGCCTTCTCGATGGAAACCACTCCATTACGGACATCCTTTAAGACCTTTTCAATAGGTCTCCTGTGCGGATTTCCATAACCTCCTCCACCTCCTGCGATTTCGTGGAACGTCGTTCCTTTTGGGATGTCTCGAATGACTTCTTTCGATTTTGGCACATATACCCGGCCATCTGGATAAATGAGTTCCAATTGATTGATCATGCCTTTTTCCCCTCCAAAGAGTCCAAAAGCCCTCGCCTCCTCATCTACTCCGTCACCAAAGACAATTCCTGTCACTTCTTCTCCATCGATCTTAAATATCGTCTCTACCCCTAACCCTCCTCTCCATTGGCCCGCCCCTCCGGAATCGGTCACGTACTCGTGTTTTATCAGAAGATGAGGTGTGGTGAGTTCAAACATCTCCGGATCCTGAGCAAGAATTCCCCCTGCACAGTTAATCAGGCCAATATGGTCATATCCATCCACTCCAAAGGTAGCTCCAGAACCTCCTTTTAAGGCATTGAAGAGGATATCCACATAAGGGGTATTCTTTCTTGGATCTTTTCCCGCGATAGCAAAGGCAAGCATCCGATTCCACCCTGCCGTAACACTTTCAGGAATGGCCTTTGAAAGTGCCTTCAAGATGGCATCGGAATGAGGACCGGTGATACTATTCCCAAAGGTGGAGGCCCCTGGAAATTTAACATTTAGAAAGGTTCCTTCTGGGATATGAATGTGGATGGGCCGTAGCATCCCATCGTTATGGGGCATATTGGGATTGACCATCATGAGAAACGTTAATATGATAGCCGAAACACTTGCACCGTAGGGAGCGTTGACAAAACCTTCTGTCTGGGGATCTGTGCCTGTATAATCAAAATAAATGTCACTTCCTTTAACTTGAATGGTGAGGGAGATTTTAAATTTAGAACCTTCATGAAAGCCATCATAATAGACATAACTTTCTCCTCGATAGGTCCCATCTGGAATGGCCTCAATTTCTTTACGCATCATCTTTTCTGTAGAATCAAAGAGATACTCGATATGGGATTCAAACACCTCCTTCCCATAGCGATCCAGAAGGGAGAGAATCCCCCTTTCTCCAACCACACATCCCCCTATCTCGGCACGAATGTCCTCTTCAACGATGCTGTAGCGAATATTGGAGAAGATCAGGTTCCACACATCTTTTCTTAATTTTCCTTTTTCATAGATCTTGACAGGAGGGATTCGTAATCCTTCTTGCCACACTTCCTTGGCCTGGGGATTATAACCCCCTGGGACCGCTCCTCCTACATCGGCCTGATGTCCCTTGCACGCAGCCCAGGCAACAAGGGTCCCTTTGTAAAAGATAGGTTTAAAGACCGCCACATCAGCGAGTTGATTTCCATGAGTGAACACATCATTATGAAGGATCACATCATCAGGAAAGAGGTCATCTCCAAAGTATTTCACAATATATTGACAGACCGGTTGAAGGGCAAAGGCAAGGACAGGAATATATTCCGTTTGTTCAAGCATTCTTCCCTTCGCATCATAGAGACCCGTAACAAAATCTCGGGCTTCATTGAGGATGGGTGAGCGGGTGGTCCTCAGGAGAGTGAGACCCATCTCTTCGGTAATCGATTTTAACCTTCGCTGGAGAACAGAAACAAGAACTTTATCAATCCTTATCCTTTTCCCTTTATCCGTTTTCTTTTTTTTGATCGCATTTTTCATGAGTCTTTCTTCCTTACCTCCACGAGTTTCACTTTCCCGGTCGCTCCCTTTTCAATGGGGATCGAATCCGGAGGAACCCATTCAATCTCTGGATGGACTCGGAGGTGTTCTTTCATATATTTCTTTAGATCGTCCTTGAGGGATTCCAATTCCTCACTTTTGAGGCCTGACCCATATTCCACCTTAAGCCTTAAAGGAGGTTTGACAAGAGGGCCAGGTTGATCGAGAAGGATTTTAAAGATCCCAGTCGTCCTTGGATAGAAATGGGCAATGGCTTCCTTTATAGCAGAAGGATAGACATTCACTCCTTTAACAATGAGCATATCGTCTCCACGGCCCATAATTTTAAACCGAATTCCTGGAAACCCACACTCACAGGGCTTGGTGAAGATTTGGAGAATATCTCCGAGCACGTATCGAAGCAGAGGCCCCCCTTCCCAATCAATAAAGGTGAAAACCATCTCCCCGATCGCCCCATCCACCATCTCGATGGGTTTTTTAGTCTCCGGATCGACCAATTCAAGGATACAATGATCTGGAGAAACAAAATGCATTCCACGATATTCTTCATCTCCACAACAGATCCCATGAAAGGCATGACCTCCTCCTGTATGATCGAACACCCTTGCCTGAAAACCATTGCGAAGTTTCTCCCGGATAGCGGGGATTCCCCCTCCTGGTTCAGCTGCACAAAAGAACCAACGAACTCCAAGCTCATGGGTTTCTTTCCCGATGAGGGAGAGGGCCTTTTCGATCAGATATTCTCCAAAAGAAGGAGTGGTAATGATGGCGTGGGGACGGGTAAGCAGGAGATAGTCAACGATTCTCTTTGTTCCCCCTTCCATCCCCACTGGAACGCAACAAACACCCATTGCCTGAAGCCCGTCAGAAAGCGGAAGGCCACCGGTAAACATACTCAACGAGAGGGCTTGGAGGACAATATGACCTGGACGAAGCCCTGCTCTCCAATATTTTCGTGCATGCATTTCATTGACCACTTGAACATCATGCCTGGTGAGGGTATAGAGGGTGGGAATCCCTGTCGTCCCTGAGGTTGAGCTGATCCTGATGATTTTTTCAAGGGGGGCACAGGTGATTAATCCGTAGGGATGTCCAAACCGTTCTATCGATTCTTGCTGAACCCTTCGATGTTCTTCTTTGGTCATGAGGGGGATTTTCTGAAAATCTTCAAACGAGCGAATATCCTTAGGAGTGAACCCAGCCTCTTCAAATTTTTTCCGATAGTAGATCGAATTTTCATAATTATATTTAAGCTGTCTTTTGAGCCTCTTCCATTGAAGAGCCCTTAACTCATCTTGAGACATCGCCTCGATCTTTTCGTTCCAGAGTTTGCGCTCTTTCCAATACTTATTTTCCATCTCTTCTCACCTCTAAAATTTCAATTCTTTCCACTGGGCTATGGGGTGGGATGAAAAAGGCAATCCTTCCGTGGGCCCCTTTTCTTGGAAATCCTTCGATCAGTTTAAATCCATTCTTCATCAATCTTCCCATTTCATCGTCGAAATCTTCCACTTCATAACAGAGATGATTGATTCCTATCTGGTCACCTCTCAGGGCTTTAACTATTGGAAGATGGGGATTTCCATAGTGCAACAGTTCAATCTCTATTTCCTCCGTTTTAAAGATGGCGATTCTAAGGGAGACATCGGAAATCTCTAAAATTTGATCGGGCTTCAGGTCAAGACTCTTAGAATAACTTTCTATGGCCTCATCAAGATTCTGTACGACAATACCAATGTGGTTTATTTTTTTGAACACGGGTCATCCCTTCCGCATCAAATTGGGTAAATAAAGGGCAATATCAGGAAAGATCATGATCACGATTAAGGTTAGGGCTTCACATAATACAAATGGAAGGGTAGAGCGGATAATCACAGCCATGGGAGTAGTCGGTTGGAGTCCTTTCATCACAAAGAGTTGAAGCCCAAAAGGGGGTGTAAGGTTTCCCATATCCATATTGATCAGCGTCATGGCTGCTACCCATAACGGATTAAAACCCAGAGCCCTTAAGACGGGCATATAGATGGGAACAGCGATGACCGCTATGGAGAGATTGCCCATGAAACAACCAAGAAAAAGCAGGGTGACCTGCATGGAGATGAGGACCAATAGGGGTGGCAATTTCAATTTGATCACCGCTTGAATGAGACCACTGCTTGCACCCGAAAAAGCAAGGATCTGGCTGAATACCATGGAGGCCATAATGATGATAAACATAAAGGTCGTCATTTTAATCGTTCCAAAGAGGCATTTTTTAAATACCTCCCAATTCATTCCGCGATAGAGGAGGGAAAGGAGAATGGAGCCGACCGCTCCCATCGAGGCCGCTTCTGAGGGGGTAGCCATTCCTAAAAAGATGATTCCTACCACTAAAAAGATGATCAATCCAAGGGGAAATACATAGAGTATGGTATCTTTCAGTTTCTTAGATAAAGGGATAGGAGGAATTTCATAAGGGGGAGCGATTTCAGGCTGAAGCCTGCATCTAAAAATGATATAAAGGGCATAGAAGGAGGCCAAAAGGAGTCCTGGGAGAATTCCTGCAATGAGCATCTTTCCTACAGAGACTTCTATTAAGGTTGCCAAAATTACCGCCAAAATACTTGGAGGAATCAACATGGCCAGGGCACCACTTCCGATGATGGGGCCAATGGTCATGACCTCTTTGTAGCCTCTTCGTTTCATTTCAGGAATTAATAAGGAGCCTAACATGGAGGTATTGGCAATGGTCGAACCACTTGTGGCTGCAAAGACAGTTCCAGATGCGACTGCAAGAAGGCCCAATCTACCCGGAATTCGACCAATCCAACAATCAAGGGCATCAATGGCTCGGAGAGCCATTTTTGAATGGAACATCACCTCACCCATGAGGATAAACATCGGAACGGTCAGGAGGCCAAAAGAAGTTAAACTCTCTTCAAGATTGAGAATGAGTAACTTAAATCCCGAAACACCACCCATAAAGACGAAGGCCCCTAAAAGATTAGCAAATAGGAAAGAGACTCCTACGGGAAGGCCAAAAAATAAGAGAAGGACAGTGCCACTAATAAGTAATAGAAGGGAGAACCACCACTCCATAGGCTTACTTCCTTATTTGAGATCTTTGCTTCGAATAATAGTGGATCATCTGCCTAAAGAATTGAATAGTAAAAAAGAATCCTCCGATAGGAATGATCATGAGAATAAGGAACATAGGGGTTTTCAGCGATTCCAGTGCGGGAACTCCTCTTTTAAAATACTCCCAGGTGACTTGCCCTCCAAACCAGGTATAGATGAGCATAACCATTCCGCCCACAAAGGAGGTCAGGATATTAAGCACTCTTCTTGTAGATTCGTTAAAATGGTTAATCAAAATATCCACACGAATATGTCCCTCTTCTTTCAGCACAAAACCAGCCCCTAAAAAAGGAATATAAAGCATAATATATTCTGTAATTTCTAACATCCAATGAATGGGCTGATTAAAAAAATATCGGAAAATAACATCCACACAGGTTCCAACCGTTGAAAACATTAAGAGAATCCCTGCAAACCAGAAGAGAGAGACAAGGAGTTTATCAAATATTTTCCCCATACTTCCCATAAGCATCGTGAGGGAGGGGGCCCCTTTATCTCTTTAATAAAGAATTGAGGGATGAAGGGGCCCTTTAGATTAAATATTAAGGACTTAGTAGCTTTTTGAGTTTAGGACCAAGCTCCGGAGCCTTCTTCAGACTTCATCCCAGCCAGCTTTATAAGCAAGCTCGACATACCATTTGGTATCTTCTGGACTGAATTTGATCAATTTCATTCCTTTGGCTTGCATGGCCTTTAGTTCTTTTTCGCCTAATTCTTCAAAAACTTTTGTAAATTTGTTTTCATTCTCAATCATCAAGTCGGACATGAGTTTCTGCATTGGTTTTGGAATTTTATTCCAGGTGTCCAGATTAACAAGGCCTTCGATATTCATCGAATAAATTTTGGGTTCAATAATAAATTTACATACTTCTGGCCAACCCATTGAGATATTTCCTAATACTGACCAGGCATAACCATCTACTACTCCGCGCTCAAGAGCGGTATAGACCTCTGAACCAGGTAGCGTAATGGCCACAGCGCCTAAGGACTTCACAAAGGGTTCATAGGTTGCAGAGGTCCGAATCTTCTGTCCAGCCAATTCCTGGGGCCTCTTGACGGGTTTATTAGTAAAGAGATGAAACCAAACTCCGTATTCTGCCCTTCCTAAATAGAAAACATTATGTTTCTTCAATAGATCGACTCTTAGGTCGTAATATCCGCTTTTCCTTTCCTCCATCGGACTGAGACGAGTTAAATGAGTGTAAGCAGCTCCAGTAACTGCTCCACCATAATATGCCTCACATCCAAATATAATATCTACAACACCCGTCCGGAGGGCTTCGAATTGTTTAAATGCCGGAATGGCCTCTGGTCCTCCAATAAATTTGATCACCAATTCGCCTTTAGATTGCTTATTCACTTCTTCCACGAAAGCCCACCAGGCTGTTAAATTGACATCGTCTTTAGGAAGAAAGGTTGCCATTTTTAATTCCAAGGCTGTGGAGGATGTGATAAAAACATTTGGGGTAATGGTGAACATTATGATGAGCAATCCAAAAAGAATCTTCTTCATGTTTCTTCTCCTTTCCGTTAAGAGTTGTTCCCTAAGAGGCAATAATAAATTTTTAGTTCTTTAAAAAAGAATTAAATTCTCACCCCCTTTCCTTGATCATCTCAATCTACCTTAAAACCACCTTCATCTCTTCAACACGGGGAGAAACCGAGTAATAGAAACTCCCGGAGTTCTTTAAGAACGAAGGGGATCGATTTAAAACCCCTCATATTTTAAGGGTCCCCTTATCGATTTCAGAGAGGATGACCTCTTTACCTACTTGGATGTGTTCTTGGGTAATTTTTTTAAGGGCTTCGACGTCCTTTCTTTTAATTGCTTCTACCATCTTTTTATGGTGCTCAATAGAAATCCTTGCTTTTTCTGGAACCCTAAGGATAGCTGACCGATATTGAAAGATTTGGTCTCTTAATCCATTGATGAGGGAAAGAAGACGGTCATTTTTTGAAAGTTGGTTGAGGTAGTCATGGAACTCCGTATTTAAGGCGCTTACTCTATTTAGCTTATTCTTTGTGATATATTGTTCCGATTCTTTGATATTTTTTTCTAACCAAAGAATATCTTCCTTCTGAATATGCTGGATTGCCAAAGTCATTGCATGGCTCTCTAAAAGACTCCGAATATCAAAAATCTCTTCGATATCTTTTTTGGTGAATCGGCTTACGATAAAACCACCCTTCGGTTGACGGCTGACAAACCCTTCTTGTTCCAATTTCAGGAGGGCTTCTCGAATGGGGGTGGGGCTAAAACCAATCTCTTGGATAAGACGTCCAATGGATAGCCTCTCCCCAGGAGCTATCTCTCCGGTAAGGATGGCTTCCTTTAGCTTGAGGTAGACTTCGTTGCGAAGGATGGGTTTGGTAAAGGATTTAAGTTTTTGTAAAGTATTTGACATTCTGTATATCAAATATCAAATACTAATTTTATTTGTCAAGTATTTTTTTAAGAGCTTTGATAATTGTGACATGATAATGTTAACTTTTGTATAATTAATTTTTTTGATATAATAGCCCCTCAAATAGAGGGGGGTTAGGGATGGTTCAAAACCTGGTGGTTGCCAAATATCGGGATGGAAGGATGGTGAAGGGGGTGACCTATAATTTTTTGGCGGATCGAAAGTTCTTCCATGTTCTTCCCCTTTCCCGAGAGAGAGGGCTCGAAAAAGGGAATGGAGGTAATGATTTCTGAGCTGAAGGCTATCTTTTTCGTAAAGTCTCTGGAAGGGAGAGGGATTTTCCCAACCCATGAAATATTATGGAATGAGGGGGAGACTCAGAGGAGTGGGAGAAAGATAAGGGTAACCTTTTTTGATGGGGAGACCTTGGTAGGAACAACTTTTGGTTTTAATCGGTCGAGGGAGGGTTTCTTTATTGTCCCCCTTGAAAAGGAGAGCAATAATTTAAGGATATTTGTTGTTTTCAATGCGATCAAAGAGATTGAGACATTGAAATAGAAATGTTATAAATAAAATAAATTAAAGGGAGGGAATAGAGGTTCTATACGAATGGAAGTGGAGGTTAAACTTTTTGCCACTTTAAGAGATTATCTTCCTAAGGGGAGTGGAAGGTTCTCCTGCAAAATGGAGGTGGATGGCCATACCCGAATCAAGGATCTTTTGGACCGCCTTAAAATCCCAAAGGAAATTCCAAAAATCATTCTGGTCAACGGGATTCATGGAAAAGAGGACCAGATGGTAAAGGATGGAGATGTGATCAGTATCTTTCCCCCTGTGGCTGGAGGCTAAATTAATAACAAAGATCGATTATCTCTTCCGTTCTTTCAATTCCTTAATCTTCTTTTTCAACCGCTCCACCTGATCGGGTTTGGGATCCAACCTTAACGCCTTTTCATAGGATTCAATTGCCTTATCCAATTGATTAACCATGGAATAGGCGTCGGCAAGATGTTCTGTAATAATGGGATCGTCCGGAGTCAATTGGTTTGCCTTTTCGAGTTCAACGACCGCCTTCTCATATTCTCCTAATTTAAAATAGACCCAGCCCAGAGAATCGATGATATACCCCATATTGGGTTTTAAAGTCATTGCCTTCTGAATCAGCTCCAGAGCCTCTTGGAGATGAATCCCTCGCTCGGCATAGGAATAACCTAAGTAATTCAGGGCATCGGCATGATTAGGATTCAGTCTCAAAACTTCCTTCATGTAGAAAACCGTCTTTTCAAAATCTCCCATCTTGTCATAAGTTGCCCCCAACTGATAGAGAAGGTCAATATGATTTGGATTCTCCTCCAATCCCCGCTTAAGGGTCTCTAAAGCCCTCTGGAGTTGGTTCTCCTTATCAAAAAGGGAAGCCAGAATGAGATAAAGCTCAGCGTCCTTCGGCTTGATTTGAATCGATTCCTCCATCAGGCGGATTGCCTCTTCAGGCTTATTCTGTTTTCTGAAGATGACAACCATATTGCGTCTTGCATCTGCAAAGAGTTCTGACTGGGGTGGAATTTTTTTAAATTCGATTACCGCCTGATCTAATGCCCCCTTTTCAACATAAGCGGCTCCCAGATAATACCTTACTCGATCGTCCTTGGGATTGGCGGCCAGGACGAAGTTAAATTCGAGAATAGCCTGATCGAACTTTCCCTGTTCCAAATAGATAAGCCCAATTTTTGTTCGAAGAGTGAGATCTTCAGCCCCTAATCGCTGAAGTTCTCGAAACTGACTGAGGGCCTCATCAAGCTTCTTTTCCTTGATATAGATTTGGCCCATTCGATTTCTTGCCTGTTTATGGTCCGGGTTTAGGATGAGGATCTTTTGATAGACCTCCAAGGCCTTTTGAGTCTCGTTTAGAATTTCATAGATGATCCCCAGATCCATGAGGACAGTAGTCATATTAGATTCGATCTCGAGTGATTTGAGTAGATATTCCTTCGCCTTTTCAAAGGCTTTTGACTCTGCGTAGATTCTTCCAAGGTAGTAGAGACCCATGGCTGAGTGGGGTTCGATTTTGAGAAACTGATGAAGGACTTCAATGGCCTTCTCATACTCCTTTTCATCGGCATAAAGAGAACTCAGATAGAGGTAGCTTTCTCGATGATGGGGGGCGATCTCTATGGCTTTTTTATAAGATTCAATGGCTTGAGGATTTCGTTTGGTAGAGGAGTAAATCCCCCCTAACAGAAGATAGGCATTAAGGTAATTAGGGTCGTGGTGAAGTGCTTTCTGGCATTCTTCTATGGCTTCGTTTAATAGTCCTTTATAGATATAGAGAGAAGCCAATTCCACACGAAGAAGTGGCTCTTTTTCATCATGAAGGATGGCTTTCTTGAGTTCCTCAATCGCCTCATCCAATTTTCCTTCCTTCAATTTAAATTGGGCAAGGAGAAAATGGTAATAGGCTGATGGTTTTGGAAGAAAATTCTTTACAGGAATAACCTGGAGTTCTTCGTGAGATGCTGGCGAAGGGAAGAGTCCCTGGTTTGAAAGAATCTTTTTTCCGGAACAGGCGAAAAAGAGAAGGGATAAAAGAAATATGATATGGAATTTCTTAAGACTTTTGATCACTCTATATGGATAACAGAGTTTACCGTTAAAGTCAAAACCCTGGTAACCTAAAAATATTAAGAGGCCTTCCATGAATATAACTAATTTGGGTTAACAATTTATTGAATTTTCGGGACAAAAATTGGCCATCCCTTTAAAATTTTTAAAAAAAGCGCCTTGCATATACAATTTGAATATAACTAATTTTAACTATTTAAATTTATTTAATATTTTAGAATATCCAAAAATAATTTGTATAAAAACCAACGTTTTGGCACGGGTTTTGCCCAATAAATTTGACAAAAATACAAAAAATTTAAGGCTGTTCAATAATTGGGAGTTTTTGTAGGGTAAGATTAATTAGATAATTTTTTAAAAGGATTCTAAGCAATGT
>ENA-ORXB01000905-ORXB01000905.1-sediment-metagenome-genome-assembly--contig:-NODE-905-length-44850-cov-30.588256_pt1 | contig 44850 bp, 48 predicted proteins | sample MGYA00237863_ERZ511475 | MGnify/ENA primary metagenome ERZ511475 (study PRJEB26305, sample SAMN06343858) | sediment metagenome | isolation source: hot spring sediment | place: Canada: British Columbia... | reverse complement strand
ACTGCGAAGCGCCGCCAGGGCCTCCGCCACCCGCGGGTGTTGCACCCGCCCTTCGGGGCGGGTGAGGATTGAAACTGCGAAGCGCCGCCAGGGCCTCCGCCACCCGCGGGTGTTGCACCCGCCCTTCGGGGCGGGTGAGGATTGAAACTGAAAGATGTAGGCCTTGTCCATCGCCTCACCCCCTGTTGCACCCGCCCTTCGGGGCGGGTGAGGATTGAAACATGGCGCTCCTGCGGGACGGCTACTGGCCCGGCTACAAGGAGTTGCACCCGCCCTTCGGGGCGGGTGAGGATTGAAACCCTCCTTCTCCTGGACGGACCAGTCCGGCCCTATCACCCGTTGCACCCGCCCTTCGGGGCGGGTGAGGATTGAAACCATCAGGGATACCGATGGGAGCTCACAATGGGTGAAGTTGCACCCGCCCTTCGGGGCGGGTGAGGATTGAAACTATGACGCCAGCGAGGGCGTCATGGCCGGTATGCAGGTTGCACCCGCCCTTCGGGGCGGGTGAGGATTGAAACAGCGCACTAACGAACGCCTGATCCAGCGTTACATAGCCAGTTGCACCCGCCCTTCGGGGCGGGTGAGGATTGAAACTGGCCAGCGGACGTCCCCCTCCGCACCGCCACCCTCGCCATGTTGCACCCGCCCTTCGGGGCGGGTGAGGATTGAAACTCGCTGCAGCGGATCTTGGGGCACCGGGACCTGGGGAGTTGCACCCGCCCTTCGGGGCGGGTGAGGATTGAAACAATGCGCGGGATTGGCAGGTCCGCGGCGAAGAGCGGGTTGCACCCGCCCTTCGGGGCGGGTGAGGATTGAAACATCCACCGCCACGTGCACCAGCCCATGAGCATGCGGTTGCACCCGCCCTTCGGGGCGGGTGAGGATTGAAACCAGCCATGAGCGAGGTGAGAGAGATGGGAGCCGAGCGTTGCACCCGCCCTTCGGGGCGGGTGAGGATTGAAACCTCCTTGACGCCCAGCGCCCCTCCTTCTCCACTCTGAACCAGTTGCACCCGCCCTTCGGGGCGGGTGAGGATTGAAACTTTGGTAGGACTGCTCACACCACATCGTCCCTAACTTGTTGCACCCGCCCTTCGGGGCGGGTGAGGATTGAAACCGGCAGACAACGTGGCGCGTGCGGGGGGAGGCCCCTGTTGCACCCGCCCTTCGGGGCGGGTGAGGATTGAAACCTGGACGGGCAGGTCGCACTGGCCACGTTGGCCGACGTTGCACCCGCCCTTCGGGGCGGGTGAGGATTGAAACGAGCCCGCCTGGCTGTGGACCGGCGGGGGGCGCAAGTTGCACCCGCCCTTCGGGGCGGGTGACAGGGCTTTACCCAGAACTAGGTTGTGAGCAGGTTGTGAGGTGGTAGGGTAAGGGATGGGGGGTGAAGAGGATGGTGGCCGAGGCTTTAGGGCAACGCTGTCTGGACTATCTGGAGGGGTTCAGGGGCCTTTTCCCCCGATAGGCGCCTCTTCCGCCGCTTCCAGGAGCTGGGGTTGGGCATGATGGCCGCCTGTTCACCGCGGGTCAGCGAGGTGGTGGCATCCCTCCCTCCCCGGCTCCGCCGCCGCTTCCACCAGGCCAAGGCCCTCTACCGCTTCCTGGGGAACCGGCGGGTATCGGCCGAGGCGCTGCTGGAGCGGGTCTGTGAGCTGGGCCTGGAGGGCCTGGAGGGTGCCGAGCTGCTGGCCCTGCTGGACGTGAGCCCTCTAGAGAAGCCCTATGCCCGGGCCATGGAGGCCCTGGCGCCGGTGGGCAAGGGCCGGGTGCCGGGCTACGAGCTCCTCACCTGCCTGCTGCTGGAGGGGCAGGGGCATCTGGGTCTGGGCTACGGCCGCCTGCTGGCCTACGGTGAGAGGGGGATGACCAGCCTGCCCCAGGAGGTGCTGAAGGCGGTCTCCTGTTGCCACCAGCTCCTGGGAGGGAGGGGGCTACGGCCCACCTACGTGGCCGATAGGGGGTTCGACGACCGCAAGCTGTTCCGGCTGGTCTTGGCCCTGGGGGAGGGCTTCGTAGTGCGGGTCTACCACGACCGGCTCCTGGACGATGGCAGGAGGCTGGGGGCGGTGGCCGAGGGGCTGGCCCTGCCCCACAGGGCCTGGGCCTGGCTGAAGGTAAGGGGCAGGTACCGGAGGGTGGAGGTGCGCTTCGGCTTCGCCCGGCTCAGCCTAGAGGGGAGGGAGCTGGCCCTGGTGGTCTCACAGGTGCCTGAGCTGGGGAGAAGGGGGCGCTGGTGGCTCCTGACCAACTTGCCCGTAGCCACGGCCCAGGACGCCCTGCGGGTGGTGGAGGCCTACCGGCGCCGCTGGCAGGTAGACGAGTTCTTCCGCCTCCTCAAGGCAGGGCTGGGGCTGGAGAGGGTACAGGTGAGGGGGCTTACGAGCCTGAGGAAGCTGGTGGCGGTAATGCTGGGGCTGGCCCTCTTCCTCTGGGAGGTGAAGCAGGGGGAGGGACCCTTCAAGGACCTCCTCCTCTGGCTGGGCGGTAAGCTTGGCCTCAAGAGCGAGAGGGACGGCCCCTACCTGCTCATGCGGGGCCTCCTCAGGCTCCTCAACTACGAGGCCGCCCATGATGCCCTGGGGCGTGCCCCACCCAACCTCATCTGCCACCCCCTTCAGGAGGAGCGTTCTGGGTAAAGCCCTGGGTCCCGGGGGTTGACAACGCGCCTCGGTGGCCGTATTATTTTCGAACGAACGGAAGACAGAATGACTGAAGGAAGGAGGAGTTCCCATGACCGCTGTGGTGCGTGATGGATTTCCGGCGATAGGGGACGTCGACGGCTTCGTGGCTTATATCCAGGCCGGGGGTAAGGTGGAAGCCGGCGACTGGATGCCCGATGAATATAAAAAGGAAATCATCAAGATCGCTGGCTTCCAGGCCATCCTCGAGGTCGTGCCCATGCCCCTATTTCGCAAATGGATGTACTTCGCGCCGACCCTGTGGCGTCGGCGCCCCCTCTTGGGCAAGATTCAGGACGAAGTCGGTCATTGCCACATCACAGCACGAATGTTGGAGGACTTGGGCAAGAGCCGTGAGGAACTCTTCAATGACTATTTGGAAGGGCGCATACCCCTGAACTACCCGTTCAAGTTTCCTGTAGAGAGTTGGGGCGAGCTCCCGGCCATGCTCCTCCTCACCAATTCTGCGGCTATCGTCCAGTTCCGGTCCCTTGCCCATGGCAGCTATCTGCCCTACTGCCGGGTCATGAAGAAGATCATGAGGGAGGAGTCCTTCCACTTCTATCATGCGCTCCAGCTCTGCCATGAACTGGTCACCGAGGGCACTCCGCGACAGCGGGCGCAGGTGCAGGAGGGGCTGGCCAAGTGGTGGAACATAGCCATCTACCAGTTCGGGCCTCCAGAGGGTCTCACCAAGAGCAGGGACTGGCGCAAGTGGCGAGTAAAGGTTGACGAGAATGAGAAGCTGCGCCAGCAGTGGATCGGCATGCTGCTCCCGATCGTCCGTAGCCTTGGCGTAGAGCCCGACCCACGCTTGGAGCGCGATCCAGAGACGGGTGAGTGGCATTATTCGCCGCTGGACTGGGACCAGTTCTTCAGGCTGATACGCCAGCGAACGCCGCTCGAGGAGTGGTACATAGAGGAGTTCAGGCGAAACTACGAAGGCGACCTCTGGGTGATGAAAGCGCTAAAAGAGCTGCCGGCGGCTGCTTAGGGGGTGCGAGAGGTGCACGAATACGAGGCCTTCGTCAGGTTCAGAAAGGGCGAGCCGCTGCAGCACGTGGGAAGCGTCCGGGCCCCTGATGACGATTCAGCGGTAGAGGCTGCCTACACGGTCTACCTCCGGCGTGACACGTTTGAGCGGTTATGGGTCGTTGGACGCCAACACATCTTGGAGCTGGTGCCCGATCCGGACGCTGACCGTCGCCGCATCCAGGATACGGAGTATCGACGCCCCTCGTTCTTCGTGCGCCGGCTGGCGGGGGCCGGATACGTGCCGCCCAGGTTATCAGATGATTGAGTTGACGGTGAAGAGGGCCATGAGCGACCCAATAATGGCTATCGTCCGCGCTTGGGCCGATGAAGAGATAATGTTCGCCACTTATCTGTTGGGCCGGTCGTGTGCTGCAAGCCCGGACCTCGAGAAGATTTTGGCTATGGCCAGTATAGGGCAAGATGAGTTCGGGCATGCCGAGTTACTGCTCAATCTCCTCGTTCCTAACCCTAGTTCTCGCCGTGACAGGGAGAGGTATTTCTTCGAGAGGGGCCCTTCGGATTTCCGTATCTGCGGCCTGTTGAAGCTGGAGCTTCTCGACGATTGGGCGATGTTTGTCGCCAGAGCGTTCCTCTACGAAGAAGCGGAGGGCGTGCGGCTGCGATGGCTGGCACAGAGGCCGCAGCTGGCAGATGTCGTCGCAGCCATGGCCCGTGAAGAGGAGGAGCACCGGCGCTACTGGCGCTGGTGGATATCCGCTCTTGCCAAGCACCCTGAGGCGCGCGAGCGGTTGGGAGCCGCCCTGGCGCACTTGTCGCCGTACGTCGGTGACGTCCTCTGGGCTGAGGATGGGGCGCCGTCGTGGGACCCGCTGACGCTCCGTAAGCAGTGGGCCGATGAAGTCTCCTCGTTCTTGTTGCCTCTGAAGGTGCCCGACGTGGAAGCGCTGATCGCACGAATGGGCGAGGAGCCCGGCCCTAGCCCGGAGGTGCCTTCCTTCACGAAGTTCATCCGTGAGCAGCAGCGCATCTACAGGTCGGATCCGGAAGCCGTCACCTGGGGATGAGGATGAGGTAGATAGGAATGGTCGTTGACAAGGGGCCGGTTACCAGCGAGGAAATACTCGCCGCCCTCCGCGACGTTCAGGATCCCGAGGCGCCGGTGAGCATCGTGGATCTCGGGCTAGTGTCCAGTTGCGGCAACGCACCCGATGGTGCCATCGAGGTCGAGCTCGTGCCTACGCGAGCGGGGTGTCCCGCCCGTGAGTTCATCCGTTTCCTGGTAGAAAAGCGACTGAAGGTAGCTTTTGGCGACCGCCCTGTGCGGTGCCGCTGGGTAGATGCGGCTGCCTGGTCAACGGAGCGTATCACCGAGGAGGGCCGCCAGCAGCTCCGAGAGCATGGCGTCGCAGTGCCCGAGCGTGACGAGCGGGGCTCTCCCCTGGTTCGCTGTCCATATTGCGGCTCGGCGCGGGCCCACCAAGAGTCAGCGTACGGGGCATCGGTGTGTCGCTCCATTTGGTACTGCGAGTCTTGCCGCAGCCCGTTCGAGGTGATGCGCTGGCTAGGCAGCGAGACGAACGCGCCAGATCAACTATGGAGGTCGCGCCATGGGTGAGTCGCTGAAAGGGAAGTTGCTTTTCGAGCTAGAAGAGAATCTCTCAGGCCATCAGCTGGGCATGTTGGCGCACGCCATCGGCAGCCCGTCGGGCGAGCAGACGGCCACGTTGGTGCCGTATTTCGGCCCCTCGGTGGCGGGGGAGAGAGCTCTGGTCGACGCCCTCAAAATAGATCTGAAGAAAGCGCTCCTAGGGACCCAGTCCTACGAGTGGGGTCGGCCGTTCAGGCCCGGCGAGAAATTGCGGATCAGGGTTTACGTGGACGACGCCTATGCCAAGGGAAACCTTCGCTTCGCGGTAGTGGTGAGCGAATTCAAAGATGAACTCGACGAGTTGATATGTCGCCAGCGAACGGTCTTCATCGAAAGGGAGGGCTAGGCGATGGAGCTGAAGCCGTTTAAGGTGGGCCCTATAAGTAGGCTGCAGATCGCCCGTTTCGGTTGCGCGGTGCGCGACTTCAATCCGATCCACTTCGATGACGACTTCGCCCGTAGCGCCGGCCTGCCCTCAGTCATCGCTCACGGACCCCTGACTGCGAGTCTGGTCCTCGACGGAATAGTCGCCCAGGTGGGGGCTGAAAGGTTGAGGAGCATGGAGGCACGGTTCACCGCTCCCGTGCGCCCGGGCGATGAGCTGGAGGTGACTCCCACAGCAGACGGGGTGGAGGCGCGCAATGGTGAGGGGCAGGTCGTGCTGGTGGCCAGGCTCCAGTTCGTCAGCTGAGAGCGTGGCGCTGATCGAGGGCTCTGCGGGCCTCATTGCCTGTCTGCGCTGCCATCTGGTAGCATAGGTGCGGAAGGTTACGTCCGTCCCTTAGGTCGAATATGGAGCTGGCAGCGCAGCAGGAGCCGAGAAAGAAGCGGGGACGGCGACGGCACACGGAGCCGTCCGCCTACTATCTGGAGCGCCGCGAGGCGATCCTCGATGTGGCTGCCGCCTTGTTCCGGGAGAAGGGGTTCGGTGGCGCCTCCATAGAGGACGTCGCTAGCGAGCTAGACATGAGCAAGGCGACGGTTTACTACTATATACCTTCGAAAGCGGTGCTGTTGGCCATGATCGCGGACCGGGCCATGACTCGCGCTCTCGAGAAGATGGCCAAGATACGCGAGATCCCTGATCCTGTGACGCGACTGAAGGAATTGATTAGACACCAGGTGTACACGATTGCGGCCGAGCCCTGGCTGTTCAACGTGTTCTTTGACCAGAAGCAGTACTTAGATGAAAAATACCGAGAGCGACTCCGCAGCAAGGAGCGACGCTACCTAAAGGTATTCATCGAGGCTGTCAAGGCCTGCGTCGATACCGGCGCGCTGCCGCCGCGGGTTGATCCCCGCTACGGTGCTCATGCCATCGTGGGCATGACGTCATGGCTGTACAAGTGGTACCAGCCAGAGCGGGATGATGTGGATCAGTTCTTGGAGGCATGCTTGGCACTTGTAGAAAAGCGTTGAACACAGGCCGTTGGCCCGGTAAGTGTGGTTGCGAAGTCCCCTGAAAAAGTGGCAGACGCTGCCTACGCCGAGAAAGGCAATCCAGGCCCTGTGCCGACAACACGTCAGTGAACTGATCGCCGTGGGAAGAACGGATTGGTCCTCCTCTGGCGGAAGACCGCCCTCCGCTCTGGCCCGGAGGCAGCGTAAACTTTTTGCTGTCAAGGGAGGCCGTGCGCATTTTCGGTGTAAGGCGCTTTGCTCGCAGTCTTCCTCGGTGAGCAAATATGGGTAACCGTACGTACGACAGTCACGACGTGAGGGAGGGATTTGTGGACACTGATGATGTCCGCCTCCACTATCTGGAATGGCCTGGCTCGGGTTGCGCCGTTACCCTAGGGCATGCCACCGGATTCCTGGCCTGGCTCTGGGAGCCGGTAGCGCGCCATTTGGCAGGACGCTTTCATGTATACGCTTACGATGCTCGGGGCCACGGTGACTCTGACAAACCAGCGTCAGGCTACAGTTGGGCAACCTTGGCGAGGGACTACACTGCTCTCGTGGAGTCCCTGGGCCTGGGGACGGTGCTGCCGGTGGCCCACTCGGTTGGGTGCGCTGCTGCGTTGACGTTCGCAGCCCGCCATCCCGAACGGGTGCCGAAGCTGGTACTCATCGAGCCCAGCATCCTCCCTCTGCCAACTTCTCGGCATGAGGGCGTCTCCGGGCTGGATCTCCAGCGCTACACTCTCATGGCTGTGTATGCCATGGAGCGAGTCATGGAAGTTGCGGGAGCAGCCCGTCGCCGTCGCAGCCGCTGGTCGAGCCGGCAGCAGATGTTCGAATCCTACCGGGCCCGCCTGCCCTTCCGAAGGTGGCACCCCGACGTTCTTAGTCTTTACGTAGACCAAGGAACACGGCAAGTCCAGGATGGGAGCATCGAACTGAAGTGCCCTCCCGAAGTCGAGGCTCAAGTGTTCGAGGGATATCTGGAACTAGACGCATGGTCACTGGCGCCATCGGTGAAGGCGGAGGTCTTGGTGCTGATGGGCAGCGACACCGAGCTCATCTATTCGTTCGCTGCTACCGAGCTGGCAAAGAGACTCGAGCGGGCTCGACTGCAAGTTGTAGAGGGGGCTAGCCATTTCCTGCCAATGGAGTGCCCAGAGCTCATCGCTCGAACAGCGGCGGACTTTTTCGAAGCGTAGATAAGGAGCGCACGGAGGCAAGATGTGGAGTACAAGGTCCGCATCGGCTGGGGAGACGTGGATTTTGGTCGGGTCATCTATTGGGTCAGATACTTCAACTACGTAGAGCATGCCATAGGGGAGTGGATGGTCTCCAAGGGCGCCACTTGGCCCGAACTAGTGCTCAATCGTGGCATAGGCATGCCGGCCACGCACCTCGAGGTCAGGTTCGTCCGGCCTGCCCGTCTCCAGGAACTCGTGCGCATCGAACTGTCGGTGAAGAACGTTTCTCGACGAGGGTGCTCGTTCCACTTTGCCTTTCGCCGCGATAGGGATGGAGAATTGCTGGCTTATGGCTACGTTGACCGCCGCTTCATCGATATTAACGCCTTCCGTGGCACTACGTTGCCCGACGATGTCTACCAGCTTTTCGTGGATATGGAGCGAGAGAGCAGCCACGCAGTGGACTTCAACGAATTAGAGCGTGCCCTGGCCAGCGCCAAGCAGGACAACCGGGCAGATGCGCAGGCCGGGGGCCGTGCGCACCAGGTCGGCAAAGAATAGCCCAAGCACAGTCCGCTAGGCAGCCACACCATCGCTCTGTAGGTCGTCAGATAGCGAGCTCGCCGGGGGTGACTTCGGTGCCGCCCTAGCAGCCTGCCCGTATGTGGATGGAGTCCCGTAAGCTCGGGCCTTCCGGCTGCCGTAACCTCGCATGGACTACTGAAAGCACGCTACAAATGCTCGCCTTGGCTCGGTTCACCCCCCGGCCACCTGGGCGCATGCGCCAGTAGCCACGGTGGCAGCCAAGCTGGGCCTCGCCGAGTAAGTGGCCGACAGCTCAGGTCGGTGCCATCAGGGCACCGCTGTAACGCCTCCTCCACTTCTTGGGGCGCCCCAGCGACGTCATTGCCCCCGGTACCCGTAGGGACCGGCGCGAAACCCGCACCTCCCTAGGGCCTACGCCCGGGCAGAAGGAATAAACGCCCTACAGGCATTGCACCGGCTATGGGCAGCGACTTGGTCGAAGGCCCCGAAGGATATCTCGGAGCGGGAAGCTGACAGCCAGGGTGGCCGCCCCCAAATCGAACCCGGCCCGCCAGACTTGGACTGCTGTGCTGGGCCATCCCGAGGAGGTGATCCGCTTGCGGCGCCAAGTTGGTGACGGCTCAGGAATGAGCCGGTCTCTACGCGCCAGAGCCCAGGAACTTTTTCCCTGCCGGCTACGCTCGCAGGTGACACCATTGTTAACCTGTAAGCCTTGATAGCAGGCGGTGAGCGCAAATACCCATCGCTGCGGTCGGAGAAGCAAGCCTTTCACCCACACTATCCCAGGTATCTCTGGCGCAATGACCGGGCATGCCCCACATGATGCCGTGCTGCAGGGCTTGACACACCACGGGTTCACCTGTAGCATATTGCACCGAAGCGTCGGTTGATTCTAAACCGCGCTGCGTCGCCCAATTCTCGGCCCGGAGGTACGAGTATGCGACTGGAGCATTTGAAGTGGGAGGAGCCAGAGGACGGGGTGGTGGTGATCACGTTCAATCGGGAAGAGCGGCTCAATGCCTTCAATCAGCAGACGTTGCGCGAGATCAACGACGCCATCGATGCTGTGAAGTCCGATGACAGGATCCGGGTGCTCATCTTCACGGGAACGGGGCGAGCCTTTTCCGCTGGAGCGGACATCGAGATGTTCGAGCGCCAGGTGTGGACGGCGCCCGGTAGGGTTCTGCCGTTCGAGTGGGTGAGGAACCGCTTCGGCTTCGTCTCTAACCTGGAGACGCTATACAAGCCTGCCATTGCAGCTATTAACGGTGTTGCCGTGGGCGAGGGCATCGAGCTCGCCCTCGGCTGCGATTTCCGTATCGCCTCCGACAGAGCTCGCCTCGGCTTCGTGGAAGCCAATATCGGTCTTATCCCGGCCAGTGAAGGCAGCTCCCGGCTGGTGAAGCTCCTTGGTCTGTTGCGCGCCAAAGAGCTAGTGCTGGGAGGCAACCTGCTGACCGCGGAGGAAGCCTACCAGCTTGGCCTAGTGACGAAGGTGGTGCCCCATGAGCAACTCATGGAGGAAGCGCTGGCCCTTGCGCGCAGCCTCAAGGGCAAGGCCCCCTTAGCTCTGGGTATGGCCAAGGCCGTCCTTCACGCAGCTGCCGATTCGTCCGCGCATGCGGCGAATCTCACCGAGATGCTCGCCCAGGCCTTCCTGATGCGCACGAACGACTATCAGGAGGGCGTGCAAGCGTTCCGGGAGAAAAGGCAGCCACAGTTCAAGGGGATCTGAGCATCTCGGGTAGAGGGCGGTGACCATGATCGGCATATCCGGTGCCAAACATGCTAGCTCTCCCCTGACCCGGCACTTACAGGAGGCTCGTAATAACACGGTTCCTGGGCTGCTCTGCCTGAGGGCAAAAGAGAGGCCCCACAAGGTCGTCTACCGCTACAAGGATCTGGGCATCTATCACGAACTGACCTGGTCGCGCCTGCAGGAGCGGGTGGAGAACGTTTGCCTCGGTCTGGTGGCGCTAGGCCTCAGGAAAGGGGATCGGGTCGCCATCATGGGCGACACCTGCATCGAATGGGTCCTCTCCGACCTGGGGGCGCAGGCGCTCGGCGGCATCGTCTATGGCGTGTACCCCACCAGCTCTCCGAGCGAGGTCCTGTACCTGATGGAGAACGGGGGCGCCAGAGTGTTCGTCGCCGAGAACCAAGAGCACCTGGACAAGGTACTGGCGGTGGCCGACCGGCTACCCTCCCTGGAGCGCATCGTTGTGGTCGATACGCGGGCCCTGTTCATGTACGAGGATCGTCGCATCATGACCTTCAAGCAGCTGGAGGAGCTCGGCGCCAGGGCCAAGGAGGAAAGCCCCGGGCTGTTCTCGACCCTGGTGGAAGAGATACGGCCGTCGGACCCCTGCATCATAGTCTACACGTCGGGAACAACTGGCCCCCCCAAAGGGGCAGTGGTATCCCATGGCGCTCTCCTCGCTGGGGCTGCAGGCATCTGTTTAGCTGCACCTGAGCTGTTGCGGGGCGCTCATCGGAGCGTCTCCGTTTTGCCTCTCGCGCACATCTTTGAGCGACTCATGACCATCGGTCTGCCCCTCCTGTCGGACCTGACGGTTCACATCGGTGAGGGAATCGAAGAGTACATGCAGACGCTATTCGAGGTTTCGCCAACCTTCATCGGCACCGTGCCGCGCTACTGGGAGAAGTTCGCCTCCCAGGTTCTGATCGGCATCGAGAATACCTCGCTTGTCAAGAGGTGGGCCTACCAGGTAGCGATGGCGGTGGCGCGCCGCCAAATCGAGCGCCATTGGCAGGGGCGTAGGTCCTTGTTCCTCGCCCCCCTACGCCGGTTGGCATGGTTTTTGGTGTTCAGGCCCATCCTGGACAAACTGGGGCTTATGCGGGTAAAGGTCGCCCTAACCGGCGCTGCGCCGATACCCGAGCGCGTCCAGGCCCTGTGGCAGATGTGGGGCGTGGACCTCCGCAACGGCTACGGCCAGACCGAGTGCGGCGGCCTGCTGGCAGCCCAACAGAAGCGTTTCCCCAGGCCTGGTACTGCCGGCAAGCCGGTGCCGGGCTGCGAGCTGCGCTTGACCGAGGACGGAGAGGTCCTCTTTCGTGGTCCGTCGGTCTTCTCGGGCTATTGGCAGGATCCGGCGAAGACGGCGGAGGTCCTGGATGAAGAGGGCTGGGTACACACCGGCGATGTGGGCGAGTGGACGAGCGACGGGGAGCTGAGGCTTGTCGACCGCAAGAAGGACATCATCATCACCGCCGGGGGCAAGAATATAAGCCCGACCGAGATCGAGACGCTGCTCAAGGCGAGCCCCTACATCAGCGAGGCCGTCGTCTTCGGCGAAGGGCGCAAGTATCTGACGGCGTTGATAGAGATAGACTACGACAACTGCGCCGAGTGGGCGAGGCAACAGGGGATCCCCTTCACGGGCTTCAGCAGCCTGATAGGCCGGCCGGAACTCCATGAGCTCATCGAGCGGGAGGTAGAGCGGGCGAATGCTCATCTGGCGCGGGTGGAGCAGATCAAGTACTTCCGCATCATCCCCAAGGAGCTGGACCCGGAGGAGGAAGGAGAGCCGGTGACCCCGACTCGCAAGGTGAAGCGCAGACTGATGTACGAGAAGTTCCGGGAGCTGGTCGAGTCTATGTACCGGGAGCCTGTACACCCTGGCGGATCCTAGAGAGGGAAACAGAGGAGGACAGCATGCGCAGGATATTGGCCCTCCTAGTCGTGGCCCTGTTAGCGGGCGCCTGCGGGGGTGGGGAGGAGGCTGTCAGGCCGGGGGCTTCCCCTGTCCCCAGCGGTGAGCCCTACAACGTGGGAGCCGTGGCGGCCATCACCGGGCCCGTCGCCAGCACCTATGCTCCGTTTACTGAGGGATTCCGGCTCTACATCAGACAGCTCAATGCCCGGGGTGGCATAAACGGCCACCCCGTGAATCTCGTGGTCAAGGACAGCCAGGCCAATCCCTCTGTGGCAGGGGCCCTGGCCAAGGAGCTGGTCGAATCGAACAACGCCATCTCTGTCGTGATGCTGGGCCCATCCTCCAACATCCTGCCGGTGCTGGAGCAGGCGAAGTCTGCGGGGGCGGCAGTGCTATCCTCCACCGGGTGCATTGACCAGCAGGCTCCGCCAGACCCCGATCCGTTGCTCTTCTGCACCCCTCTGCTTGCGGCCGGGATAGGCTCGCACATGGCAACGGTGGTGGAGTACATCGCCCAGCAAGGTGGACCGGGAGCGAGGGTCTTCCTATCGGCGCTGGATATCCCCTCCTCCCGGGCTATCGTAGAGGATGCTACTAGGCGTCTGCAAGCTAAAGGCCTGGACGCCCGCATGGTAGTGGTGCCGAACCCGCCGCCACCCGACCTGGCGCCGCTTGCCCGTCAGGGCATTGATTTCGGCGCCCAGTGGGGCACCGGCGGGGCGCCAGAGGAAGCAACGCTGGCCCTCTTCCAGGCATTGCAGCGGCAGGGCTGGCGCGGGACATGGATCGGCGATCCGCCCCTCGGCTACGACGATATACTGGAGCGGTTCAAGTCAGACCAATTCCTCACCTTCTTTGGGGTGTACCCGCTGGCAGAGCGCAAGCCGTTTCACGGCGAGCTGGAGGCAGCTGCCCGCGAATTCGGTTCAGCCTTCCCCCTCCCGCGGCTGATGTACGGCTGGGCCCTGGGATTCATGGTGGAGAGCGCGTTGCGCCAGTGCGGGTGGCCCTGCGATAGGGCTAAGTTCCAGCAAGCCATGAACAACCTGGAGGTGGACTACGGCGCTGCCGGGATATGGCCTGCTGGCGCGAAGCTCAAGTTCACTCCTACCGACCACATAGGGCAACGGTACTATCGCCTGTACAAGTGGGACGGCGCCACCAACCGGATAGTTCCAGTCGGGCCCTGGTACAGGGTCGAGCACACAGGTAAGCGCGAGGTAACCGTGACGACAGTGGGCCAGCAGTAGGGGCGCGGACATGGATGCCCAGCTCGCGGCTCAGGTAGTGGTGCTGGCATCGTTTTACAGCCTGGTGGGCACGGGCTACGTGCTCGTCTACCGGGCGTCGAGGGTGCTGAACTTCGCGAACGGCGAGCTCATGATGCTCGCGGCATACTTCTTCTTCAGCCTTGCGGTGTTGGGCCAGAGGTTGTTGCCGTTGACGGTGCTGATGGCGCTGGTCCTCGCTGCGGTGTTGGCAGCGGTAATCTATCTGGCCACGGTGCGGCCCATGACCGGATACCCAGTCTTTTCGGTCGTCTTGATGACGGTTGGCTTGGCTATCGTGCTCAGGGGCATAGCAGAGCTGGTTTGGCGTGCTCAGGCACGTTATCCGTTAGAGGCATTGCACCTCCCGAACAGGCCGCTGACCCTGCCTGCAGGCGTCACCATCACGGCGGTGGAGGCGGCGGAAGTAGGAGCGGCCATCGCCTTCATCGGCGGCATACTGGCCTTCTTGCGGCTGGCAGGGATCGGCGTGCAGATGCGGGCGGCGGCTGATCATCCTGTGCTCGCTTCCCAGAGGGGCATCAACATCCATCTAGCGTTTGCGCTCTCATGGGGGTTGGCAGCCGTAGCTGCAGGGATTGCAGGACTGGCTTTCGCCGCCAACGTGCGGCTGGAGCCCAACATTGCAGAACAGGGCCTCCGCGCCCTGGCAGTGCCTCTCGCCGGCGGACTGACGAGCATCCCGGGGACGGTCATCGCTGCCCTCATCGTGGCAGCCAGCGAGAACCTGGCAGTGCGCTATGCCGATCCGCTACTGGCGGGGGTGGTGCCTTACTTCGTTATCCTCGCCTTTATCGTCCTGCGGCCGTGGGGGCTGCTGGGCGAGAAGGAAGAACTGGAGCGAGTGTAGCCATGGCGGCCGGGAGCGGATACCTCTATACCTCCTATACTCGGGCGCTGGCTGTACTCGACACCACGTTCAAGAAGCAGTGCCTGTCGGCGCTGGCGACAGCGGTCATCCTGTTCCCCCTGGTGGGCTCCAACTATCAGGTACACCTCGTCAACCTCAGCTTCATCGCCGTCATCGGCGCGTTGTCGCAGAACCTGCTCATCGGCTACGCCGGACAGGTTTCTCTGGGATTTGCCGGGCTGTTCGCTGCAGGCGGCTTTACCGCGGCTCTCATGGTAAAGGAGTTGGGGTTCTCCGCTTTCCTGCCCGTCCTTGCGGCCGCGTCGGCCGTAGGCGTGCTGTTAGGGGTTCTCATAGGTCTTCCTGCCTTGAGGGTCAAAGGACTCTACCTGGCGATATCTACGCTCGCTCTTCACGCCGTGATCATCTATGGAGTTAGCGAGTATCAGCACAGGCTCGGCGGCTCGGCCGGCATAGTCATGCCGAAGCCGTCCTTTGGCCCCATTGTCATCAACAGTGACCGCGAGTGGTATTACCTTTTGGGAGCACTGGCTACCCTGGTCACGCTGGCCTGCATCAATCTGACTCGCAGCCGCGTGGGCCGTGCGTGGCAGGCCATACGTGACCGGGACATCGTGGCAGCGGCGTGCGGTATCCCGCTCCTACGTTACAAGTCGTTGGCTTTCGTTGTGAGCTCGGGCCTTGCGGCTATGGCCGGGGCGGTGGACGCCTACCATGCCGGGTTCGTCTCCGCCGAAAAGTATTCCTTCCTGCTGACCGTGCAGTACCTGGCCATGGTTGTCGTCGGTGGCCTGGGCTCCATCTTGGGCTCGGTGCTCGGGGCCTTCGTGATCACGCTCCTACCTTTCATCATCGATTTCATTGTCCACGCCTTTCCGACGCCCGAGCGCTTGCTGATCAGCGTGCTGCAGCTGCAGCGCATCGCCTTCGGCGTAGTGATAGTCTGTATGTTCCTTCTCGAGCCACGGGGGCTGGTCGCGTTGTGGGAGCGGGTGAAGACCTTCTTCCAGTTGTGGCCGTTCAAGTTCGTCGTCGCGAGGGTGAGATAGCGTGCCTGGGATGGACCCCCTGCTCAGGGTTCACAACCTCGAGGTCACCTACCACCGCAGACTGGTGGCCATCCGGAACGTATCGGTGGTCGTCCCTGAGGGAGCAGTGGTCGGCATCATAGGGGTGAATGGTGCTGGGAAGACGACCCTGTTGCGCGCCATCTCCGGCTTCCTTCCAGGAGAAGATGCCCAGATAACCGAGGGCGACATCCTCTACAGAGGCCGCAGCATCAAGGGGCTGCAGCCCCATGAGACCTGCTCACTGGGGATCGCCCTCGTCCCCGAGAGGGACAAGGTCTTCCCCACCCTTACGGTGGAAGAGAACCTGGAGGCGGCGCGCTGGCGAGGGAACGGTAGTGGGGGAGGGAGCCGTGAGGCCCTGCTCCAGCGGCTCTTCGACTGGTTTCCTGTGCTCAAGGAACGGCGTCGTCAGCTGACGGGCTATCTGTCGGGGGGCGAGAGGCAGATGCTCGCCATCGCCATGGCCCTCCTGAACGGGCCCTCTCTCCTGCTCATTGACGAGATGTCCCTCGGTCTGGCGCCTTCGGTCCTGGCCGATCTGGAGGAAAGGCTGCGCGCGATCCGCGATGAGTTGGGCCTGACGGTGTTGCTGGTGGACCAGTTCGCAGCCATGGTCATACGCATGTCGGACTATTGCTACGTGATGGAGAATGGGGGCGTCGTCTTCGACGGACCTCCCGAGAGGCTGCTGGCCCATGAAGACGTGCGCGAGTTTTATCTGGGCATGAGCGACTCGTCACAGGCTGCCAAAAGTTATCGCGAAGTGAAGCAATACAGACGGCGGCGGCGCTGGTACGGGTAGAGACGAGATGGACGTCTTGCAGGTGCAGGCCGTCATCGTCAGGTTCGGAGGGCTGCGGGCCCTCGACGATGTCAGCATCGGCGTGGGGCGCGGAGAGATCCTCGGCATAGCTGGCCCCAACGGCTCGGGAAAGACGACGCTCTTAAACGTGATCAACGGATATTATCGCCCGAGCCACGGGCGCGTCTTCTTCTTGGGCCGTGACATCACAGGGCTGCCACCGAGCCGCGTAGCACGCCTGGGCATAACACGAGTCTTCCAGGGCATCGAGCTCTTCCAGCACGGCACCGTTCTGGACAACGTGCTGGTGGGCAGGCACCCCTTTGGCAAGGCTAATGTCCTGACGGCTATGTTCTGGCTAGGCCCGGCCATACGGGACGAAGCTTACCAACGTCAGAAAGCGGAGGAGGTTCTGGACTTCCTCGAGATTTCGCGTTTCCGGGACATCCCCGTCGGTGCTCTGCCCTACGGGGTGCAGAAGCTGGTAGGCCTGGCGCGGGCACTGGCTGGGGAGCCGAAACTGCTGTTGCTGGACGAGCCGGCTTCAGGGATGAACCGCCAGGAAAAGGAAGACCTCAGCCGTTTCGTCCTCAGGATCAAGTTCGAGCTCGCCATCCCGATGATCTGGATCGAACACGACGTGCGCTTATTGCACGACCTCTGTGACCGCCTGGTGGTGCTGAATTTCGGCCGTAAGGTAGCGGAAGGGGCCCCGGCCCAAGTCCTTTCGCACCCTGAGGTCGCAGCGCTCTACATGGGTCAGGGCACCGATCAAGACCCCTCCTTACACCAGCGCGGGGAAAGGAGCAGGGAGAGATGAACTCTGGGAAGATATTCGCGTGGGCGCTGGCGTTCGTCCTGGCAGGACTGTTGGCGGCCTGTGGCGGAGGAGAGTCCCGGCCGGCCGGAACGCCCCAGGAGGCAGCCGCTAGGGACGAGCCCTACAAGGTGGGCTACATGGCCGACGTCACCGGGCCCGGGGCCAACACCTGGGCGCCCACCCTGGAGGGGTTCCGGCTCTACGCCCAGCACGTCAACGCCAGGGGCGGCATCAACGGCCACCCCATACAGGTGGTGGCCACCGACAACCGCAGCGATGCCTCGCTGGCGGCTGCCCAGGCGAAGAGGTTCATCGAGTCGGATCGGGTGCACATCATCCTGCAGAGCTCAGCCTCCGTCACCCAGCAACCGGTCATCGAGCAAGCCCAGGCAGCCGGGGTTCCCTTCGTTATAGTCGAGGTGGGATGCACTCCTCCTGCCTTCCCTCCGAACCCTCAGAGAACGGTGTTCTGCCCCCTGCTGGCGCCCCAATACGACAACGAGGCCTTCGTGCGCTTCATCAAGGCCCAGGCCGATAAGCTGGGGCGGCCTGTAAGGGTGGTGGGGGTTGCTTACGACGTGCCCTCCTCCCGGTCAGGAGTGGATTACGGCGTGAGAAGGGCCCAAGAACTTGGGCTGGAGGTGGTCGATCAGATCGTGGTGCCGGTGCGTGACTACGACCTCAACGCCATAGCCAACCGCATTATATCCAAGGGCGCCGACTGGGTCTTCGGCTGGGGCACCTGGGAGCACACCGGTGGGCCATTGCTGGAGGCGCTGCGCCGCCAGGGATGGCAGGGCGGCTTTGTCGCTCCTCCGCTATCCATAGCCGAGTCCGAGATGACACGGATCAAAGACGACAAGCTCTTCACCGGCCGCCATGTGGTCATGAGCGGGGACGACGTGCCGGCGATGCGCGAGCTCAAGGACGCCTACCAGCAGTTCGGCGCCGCCTTCCCGCCCGACAGGCTCATCTGGGGCTGGGTCGCCGGCATGATGGTTACCGCCGCCTTCGAGCGCTGCGGCTGGCCTTGCTCGCCTCAGCAGCTCACAGAAGTGATGCAGACGCTGTCCGTCGACACGAAGGGCATGACTGGTGGGCCGATCGCTTTTGCTCCCAACGACCACGTCGGGCAGCCTCTGTATCGCTTCTACGTTTGGGATCGCGCCCAGAACAGGCTGACGGTGGCCCAGGACTGGCTGCCCCTCAGGTGAAGGCCCAGGGCTCCGCGAGGCGGCACGTGATTGACGGCTTCATGGTTCTTGACGCACATGTCCATGCCCCGCGGTGGGACACGCTCCCTCCGGCCTGGAAAGAATGGGCACGCACTTTCGGTGAAAACGTGCCTCTGGATGAGCTGTACACGCCTGGCGGCGAGCTAGACCCGCACCGCTTTGACTCCTACATGGAGGCAGAAGGCGTGGACATGGCCCTGCTCTTCTGCGAGTACAGCCCACGAGTGACCGGTATCCAGCCCTACGAGCATCTGCTGCCCCTGGTGAAGCACAACCCCTTCCGATTTCGTTTCGTGGCTAATGTGAACCCCTATCTCCACTACCCTGTCGAGCGATGGGTACAGGAGCAGCTGGCTGCTGGGGCTGTCGCTCTCAAGGTGCACCCCGTCCACGGGGACTTCCCTGCGAATGCGAGAGAGCTGTATCCTGCCTACGCCTTGTGTGAGCACCTGGGTGTCCCCGTTATAGTGCACACGGGGACAAGCATCTTCCCGGGTGCCGCCAACGCGTTCGCTGACCCCTCCTTTCTCCAGGATGTCGTGAGGGACTTTCCCGATCTGAAGGTGGTCCTCGCCCATGGGGGTAGGGGATGGTGGTACGGAGTTGCGGCCACCATGGCGTTGGATATTCCCAACGTGTGGATCGAGATATCCGGTCTACCACCGCACAAGCTCGGGCTGTACTACGACGGTTTTCCTTTTGAGGAACTGGCACGCAAGTTTATCTTCGGTTCTGACTGGCCAGGAGTGCCGAGCATCAGAGATAACGTCCGCAGCATCCTAGAGCTAGGGCTCGGGAGGGAGACCATCGAGGCCATTTTGCACAGGAATGCGCTACAGATATACCGGCTGCAGGCCTCCCGCCACAGTGGTCTATCTGGCGAGAGCAGTCCCGGCGCCGCTCATGACTGAACGTTTCTGCAGCACGAAGTCGGAGCTCTAGCTCGCAGGGGGAGCGCCATGGCCTATCTCGTCGAGTTCGAGGGAAAAGCGCCTAGAGTGGCGGAAGGCGTCTTCCTCGCCCCCACGGCCGTTCTTATCGGCGATGTGGTGGTGGAGGAAGGCGCCAGCATCTGGTTCGGCGCCGTCCTGCGGGCCGACTTCGGCCGCATCGTGGTCGGCAGGGGCACCTCGGTGCAGGACAACGTGGTCATCCACCCCGACGGCGAGTGCATCATCGGCCCCAACGTGACCATCGGCCACCTGGCCCTGCTAGAGGGCTGTGTGGTGGAGGAGCAGGCCGTCATCGGCGTGGGCGCGGTGGTGCTGGAGGGGGTCAGGGTGGGCAGGCGGGCCATCGTGGCTGCCGGCAGCGTGGTGACCAACGGCATGGAGGTGCCCGCCGAGACGCTGGTGGCCGGGGTGCCTGCACAGGCGAAGAAGGTGCTGTCGGGCAATGCGCAGTGGTGGGTAGAGAACGCTGCTCGCGAGTACCAAGAACTCCGCCTACGGTACCTGAGGAGCGCGGGTATTCGCCCTGCGTAGCCGGGAGGCATGCGCGTGCTGACAGAGCTGAGCTACAGGGGACAGCAGACGGCAGCACTGCTGGCGGTCGCCCGGGGCGAGGCGGCGCCAGACCTGGTGATCGTCGGCGGCACAGTCGCCGACGTCTACTCTGGCCAGTGGATACAGGCCAATATAGAAGTCAAAGGGTCGCGCATCGCTTATGTGGGCCCGCGCGACCCTCGGCTCGGGCAGGACACCCAGGTTCTGGACGCAACCGGCCGCCGGGTGGTGCCGGGGTACATAGAGCCCCACTGCCATCCTTGGTGCCTTTACAACCCTGTGAGCCTGCTGGAGGTGGCGTTAGCAGACGGCGTGACGACCCTGGTGTACGACAACTTGCCCTTCTACCTTACTCTCGGCGACGCGATGTCACCGATAATGGACGCAGCCCGGCAGCTCCCTGCCAACATCTACTGGAGCGTGCGCATCGTCTCTCAGTCGCCTTACGCAGGCGAGCGCCGTCAGTTTTCCGCCGGTCGGCTGAGACGGCTGCTGGCCCGGCCCGATGTGCTGGGCGTAGCCGAGGTGACGCGCTGGGAGGCGGCGCGAATGGGCGACCCGGCGATCTTGCGGGGGCTGGAGGCCGCCAGGAGGCTCCGGAAGAGGGTGGAGGGCCATATGGCCGGCGCCAGCTCGCGTCGCCTCCCCGCCCTGGCGGCTTGCGGGTTCAGCTCCGATCACGAGTCTATCAATGGCCGAGAAGCGCTGGACCGGCTGAGGCAAGGGTTGTGGGTCATGCTGAGGTACAGCTCCCTCCGCCCCGACCTGCCGAAGCTGCTGAGGGAGCTGCAGGGCACCGTTCATCATTCGGGCCGGCTCATGCTCACCAGCGATGGCTCCTCTCCCAGTTTCTACCGCTCCCGAGGGGTGTTGTCGGGAGCCCTCGAGACGGCCGTCGAGGCCGGTGTGGCGCCCATCGAAGCCATCAGGATGGCGACGCTGTATCCCGCCTCCTTCTGGGGCCTGGACGATGAGGTCGGCGGTCTCGCTCCGGGTCGCCGAGCGGATATCAACCTGCTTCCAGAGGGCGGTTTCCGCCCAGAAACCGTCATTTGCGGTGGCTCGGCGGTGGCCCGTCGCGGGGAGCTAATTGCCCCCCTGCCGGAGTTCGATTGGCAGGGGCTCGGGTGCCGGCTCAGCTTCGCAGCGCCGGAGCGATGGCAGGAGCCGGCCCTCTACGCAATGCCGGCACCCGCAAGTGGACGTGAGGTCAGACTCCCCGTGATGGTCTTCGAGAGCACGGTAATCAACAGGCGTCAGGACCTGACGTTGCCGGCCAGTGATGGCATCGTTTCTTTAGGAGAGAAGCGTGGTCTCGTATATGCTGCCCTCCTTGACCGCCAGCTGCGGTGGGCTAGCTACGGGATCGTGGGAGGGCTGATGAGCGACTTGTCCGGCCTCGCTACCACCTTCACGACCGCCATGGGAATGCTGGTCCTGGGCCAAGACCCCCGCTCCATGGCAGCCGCAGCTGCAGAGGTGGCTGCCATGGGGGGCGGCATGGCGATGGCTCGGGAGGGACAGGTGGCCTGGCGCCGTCCCCTGGCCGTGCTGGGCATGATGCACGACGGTGGTTTCAAGGAGTGCGTTTCTGTGGAGGAGGAGCTGGCAGCACTGGCCAAAGGATGCGGCTATCCTTATCATGACATACTCTACACGCTCGTGTTCCTGAGCTGCGATTTCCTGCCGGAGCTGAGGCTCACGGCCCGGGGCCTGTGGGATGTGAAGGAGGGCCGTCCCGTTCTGGCTGGGCGCCGGCTGAGGACGGCCGGTGGGAGAGAGGCATGAAGGTTGACCTGTTCCTGCCGCGGTTCGAGCTGGAGGGAATCGGGCAGATAGCCAGGAGGGCGGAGGATCTGGGCTTCGACGCCCTCTGGGTGGGCGAGAGCGCCCACAACCCCTTCATCGCCCTGGCCCTGGCCGCGGCGGGCAGCGAGCGGATCGCTCTGGGCACCGACGTGGCGGTGGCCTTCGCCCGCAGCCCCATGCTTACGGCCTATGCCGCCTGGGACCTGCAGCGGCTCTCCCGTGGCCGCTTCCTGCTTGGGCTGGGGCCGCAGGTGAGGGCCCACAACGAGCGCCGCTTCAGCGTCCCCTGGCGGCCGCCGGGGCCGCGCATGCGGGAGGTGGTGCTGGCCCTGCGGGCCATCTGGCGCTGCTGGCAGGAGGGGTCTCCCCTGGCCTTCCAGGGGCGCTTCTACACCTTCACCCTGATGACGCCCATGTTCGACCCCGGTCCCATCGACCACCCCCGGATCCCCGTCTACTTGGCGGCCGTCAACCCCTACATGCTGCGGCTGGCCGGGGAGCTGGCCGACGGGGTGCACCTGCACCCTCTGCACACGGTGGAGTACCTGCGGCGCCTGGCCCTTCCCTGCCTGGAGGAGGGTCTAGGTCGGGCGGGCAGGGAGCGGCGCCAGGTGGAGGTGGTGGTGCCGGTGCTGCTGGCCCTGGACGGGGAGGGCGTAGGGCAGGTGCGGGCCCAGATCGCCTACTACGGCTCCACCCCTGCCTACCGCACCGTGTTCGCCGCCCATGGCTGGGAGGAGCTGGCCGACGACCTGCGGGGCCTGGCCTCCCAGGGGCGGTGGCGGGAGCTGGAGGGGAGGGTGCCCGACGAGGTGGTGGAGACGATAGCGGTCGTGGCGTCGCCGCAGGAGGCGGGCCGCCGGCTGGCCGAGAGGTACGGCGGCCTGGCCGACCGGGTGGCCATCTACGGCCTGCCGCGACCGCTGGCCGACGAGGCCTTCTGGCGGGGGCTCATGGCCCAGGTGCGCTCCTAGGGCCCCCTCAGTCGCCCACTCCCCCCAGGAAGCGCCGGGTGAAGGTGGGGCGGCGCAGCTGGTAGTTGTAGAGGCACTTGCTGCAGGGGGTGTAACCCTCGGCCATGGCCTGCTGCAGCCTGTCGGGCTCGAAGCCCACCGCCCGCCCCGACTGGACCAGCTCCCAGATGCGGCACCCCTCGGGGGTGGGGTCCTCGTGCAGCACGTCGTGCACCGTCATACTCTCGGGGTCGCCGATGTAGTGGCGGCCCCGCAGCGACTGGACGGGGAAGGCCATCGCTACCTCGCCTCCTGCCTCGCGCCGTGGAAGGCGGGAACCACCTCCCGCCCGAAGAGCTCGATGGAGCGCCGCACCGCCGGCAGGGGGATGCCGCGCACCTGCATCAGGCAGAGCATCCGGTCCACCCCCAGCGCCTCGTAGCGGCGCAGGCCCTCGATGCAGCGGTCGGGACTCCCCACCACGATGGAGTTGTGCTCGCGCAGGTACTCGAACACCTCCCGGCTGCGGCCCTCCAGTGCCTCCAGGAAGAGCCGCTCCCTGTCCCGCAGCACCTGCCAGCCTGCCCCCTTGGAGTGGGCGAGGAAGAGCTTGTAGCTGGAGAGGATGTACCAGCCGAAGGCCTCCAGGGCCAGCTCCTCCGCCTCCCGGTCGCTGGGGGCGCAGAAGACCATGGTGAAGGCCCCGACCTGGTCGTTGACGAATTCCCCCACCGGCCGCGCCTGGGCCAGGTGTTGGCGGTAAGCCTGCAGGTTGGCGGCGAACTCCTCCATCTCCATGACGAAGGAGAAGCCCAGGGCGCCGATCCCGTTGAGGCCGGCCAGGCGCCAGGACTCGGGGCTGGTGCAGGCCAGCCAGATGGGCGGGTGGGGCTGCTGGACGGGCTTGGGGATGACGTGCCTCTCAGGGATGTCGAAGAAGCGGCCCCGGTAGGAGAAGGGCTCGTCCCGCCACATCCTGGGGATGATGGAGAGGGCCTCCTGCCACATGGCCCGCGACTCCTCGGGGGCGATGCCGAAGCCCAGCTGCTCGTAGGCTGAGGAGCGCCCGGTGCCGAACTCCACCCGCCCCCCCGACAGGATGTCCAGGGTGGCGATGCGCTCGGCCACCCGGATGGGATGGTTGAAGGGGTAGGGCAGGAGCACCACCCCGTGCCCCAGGCGGATGCGCTCGGTGCGCTGGGAGAGGGCGCCCAGGATCACCTCCGGCGCCGACGAGTGGGCGAACTCCACCAGGAAGTGGTGCTCCACGAACCAGGCGGCGTGATACCCCAGCCGGTCGGCCAGCTCCACCTGGGCCAGCACCTCCTCGAACAGCTCCCGCTGGTGGGCCCGGTCGAAGGGCCTGTCCGTCTCGATCTCGTACAACAGGTCTATCTTCATCGCCCCTCCTTGCTTCTCATTCGGACGTTCGTCCGAATCCTCTGCCCATGTTAGCCTCAGGCGGCGCCCACGTCAATGCCTCCCCACGCCATGCGTCGGGGCTGTCCCGCAGGGCTCTCGGCCGTCGCCGGGGGCGGGTGCGGCCTCACGGGTGCATGTAGAAGCCGCCGGTGATGCCCACCACCTCGCCGGTGATGTAGCCGGAGAGGTCGCTGGCCAGGAACAGGGCCAGGCGGGCCACGTCCAGGGGCTCGCCCACCCGCCCCAGGGGCACCCGGGCGGCGAAGCCCTCGAAGAACTCCCTGGGGTAGATGCGCTCCAGGAAGGGGTTGTAGATGAGGCCGGGGGCGATGGCGTTGACCCGCACGCCATAGCGTCCCACCTCGGCCGCCACCGCCCGGGTGAAGGCCATGACGGCCGCCTTGGCGGCGCAGTAGTGGGCCTCCCCCTCGGCCGAGCCCAGCCAGCCGGCCACCGAGGCCAGGTTGATGATGGAGCCCTGCCTGCGCTCCATCATGTGGGGCAGGACGGCCCGGGTGCAGCGGAAGGTGCCGGTCAGGTTCACGTCCAGCACCAGCTGCCAGGTCTCGTCGTCCATCTGCCAGACGGGCGAGAGGCGGTTGATGCCGGCGTTGTTGACCAGCACGTCTATGCGGCCGTGGCGCTCCAGGGTGCGGGTCACCAACTCCCTCACCTGCTCCTCCCGGCGCACGTCCACGGGCAGGGCGAGGAAGGGGCGGCCGTAGTCCCTGGCCATGGCCTCGGCCACCTCCTGGAGGCGGTGGGGCTGGGCATCGCTCACCACCACCTCCGCCCCCTCCTGGGCGAAGAGCCTGGCCACCGCCTGGCCGATACCGGCGCCGGCCGCGGCGGTGACGATGGCCACCTTGCCGTCGAGAAGGCCCATGGCGCACCTCCTATCCAGGTTCAGGGCCGCCCGCGCCCCTGGCGGGGCAGGAGGCCCCCTAGGGCCAGGTCGGCGAACTCCTCGGCCAGCTGGCGGGCCGACTGGGGGCCCTGGGGCCGGAACCACTCCACCGCCCAGTTGGCCATGCCCAGGATGGCCAGGCGGGCGCTCTTTACCGGCAGCGGGCGGAACTCACCCCTCTCCATCCCCTCCCGCAGGATGGCCTCCAGGATCTGGTCAACCCGGTCGCGCTTGGGCTGCAGCCGCGCCGCCGCATCAGGCGGCAGCGAGCGCCGCTCGCGCAGGAAGGCGGTCACCCGCGTCTGACTCTCCTCTATAGCCTCCATCTGCGCGGCCAGGAACTCGCGCAGCTTGTCCTGGGGTGAAAGGGGGGAGGAAGCCACCCCCTCCAGCCGCGCCAGGAGGCCGTCGATGAAGGAGTCGTGGATCTCCACCAGCAGGTCGGCCTTGCTGCGCACGTGGTGGTAGAGGGTGCCCAGGGAGATGCCCAGGCGCCTGGCCAGCTCCCGCATGGAGGCGGCGTGATAGCCCCGCTCCAGGAAGAGGCGCGCAGCCTCCTCTACCACCTGCTCCCGCCGCCCCCGGCCCTGCCGGGCGGGGGACGCTACGCCCTGGCCCGCTGCCCGTGACTGCTCCATGGCAGCAGCATCCCTTTCTCGATCGGTCGTTCGCCCGCAGAGATTATAGCACGGCCACCGGGCCCCAGGCGGGCCCGTCCGGCGACTGATCCAGGCGTCGCTCCGGCGACGCGGAATGTGCGTGCTGCTCTAGCAGCTGCAGACTAGGGTGGCACGACGAGCTACGCTAAACCGTGAGGAGCTGTAGATGAAGCGGTCTTGCCTAAGCGATCTCGCGGCTGGCTAATGGGCCATCCTGCCCCCTCTCGCCACATCCCAAACCGCTCGGTAAAGCCAGGATCACTGACTTGCGGATGGTCCCTGAATTCCGTCTTCTATGTGCCGCACACCCACATCCATCGGAGTTACATGCCGGGGCTCTCCATGCGGGCTCTTTCTTTATCTCATCTCCCTAAGGAAGGACGACCGTCAAGTCGACCTCGTCTCAGGGCACCATCGGCACTTCCTGCTGAGGCGCTTATGTGAATTATTGACAAGAGGGGGCCGACCGCAGCAGCAACTGGAATGTGACCCCCAAAGCTGCGGAGGGCCCCCAGCCATGATGCCACTTGCTGACCTATTCGTCCATGTTTACGTCCTGGTGGACGACGCCATCGAGGCAGGAGTCGTGGCCGTCCCCAGCCGCCCTGGGCCCAGGCCCGCCTGCACCGATGCCGAGCCGCTCACCGTCGCCCTGGTGCGCCACCTGCTGGGGCGGCGGAGCGAGGCCGCCTTTCTGGAGGAGGTGAGGCGAGGCTGGCGCCACTACCTCCCCAGGCTCCCCAGCCAGAGCGAGCTGGGTCGTCGGGTGCGCTGGCTCTTGGGCGCCTTCGAGGCGCTGCGGGAGCGCCTGCTGGCCCACCTGCCCGAGGATACCTGGCAGCAGGTAGACAACACTCCCTGCCCGTGAAGCATCCCAGCCGGGTGCGGGGCCCGGACCAGTGGCAGGGGCCTGGTGGCCGGCTTCGGCTGGGACGGCGCCCACAGCGAGTGGACGTGCGGCTTCCGGCTGGCCCTGCGCACCGAGCTGGGGAGCAGGCTGGTGAGAGGCTGGGGCATCGTCCCCCCGCCGTCGACGAGAGGCAGGTGGCCGACGAGCTGCCGGTGGGGGCAGGGGCCCAGGGGCTGCTGCTGGACAGGGGCTTCCAGGGCAGGGCCTGGCAGGAGGCCCAGCGAGGCGGGGGAGCAACCGTCTTAGGTGTCAAGCGTTGCGACCGCAGGTTGTTGCCGCCAGGGCCTGCCCTCCCTGAGCATACTGCCCACGAGCACCAACAGCTTGCGCATGCAGGCCACCAGCTCCACCTTCCTGGGCTTCCCTGCCCCAAGCAGGCACCGGTAACGCTCCCTGAGCCAGGGGTTGTGCCTCACGGCCACCAGGGTAGCCAAGCACGCTGCCTCCCTAGCCCTGGCCCGGCCGCTTTCGTAATGCGCCTCCTGCCCGAGCGGCGGCCGCTCTCCCAGGAGAGGGGCGCCACCCCAGCCAGAGAGGCGATGGCCTTGCGCCCCACCTGCCCCAGCTCGGGCAGGTAGGCCAGGAGGGCGCAAGCGGTGGTGGGACCCACCCCAGGCACGCTCCTGAGGAGGTCCACCTTCTCCCGGAAGAGGGGGCTGCCCCTGATGGCGTCGTCCAGCTCCCCCTCCAGCTCCTTGAGCTCACCCTCCAGGAAGCGGATATGGACCTCGATGCGCCGGCGGATGGGCAGGGGCGAGCGCTGGAGCCTGTTGCGCTCGGCCACCAGCATCCCCAGCACCTGGCGGCGCCTGGTGACCAGACTGACGATGGCCTGCTGCTGCTCCTGGGGCAGGGGCCTGGGGCTGGGGCGCACCGCCTGGGCGAAGTGGGCCAGCTCCTGGGCGTCCACCCTGTCGGTCTTGGCCAGCCAGCCGGTGGCCCTGGCGAAGTCCCTCACCTGGCGGGGGTTGACTACCACCACCGGCAGGCCGCCCGTAGCAAGGAGGGCAGCTACAGCCGCCTCCAGGCCCCCCGAGGCCTAAAGCAGCACCAGGGCTGGCGAGAGCCCCCTGAGCCTCCCGAGCAGCTCCTCCAGCCCCTCCTCACTGTGGGGCAGGCTGAAGGCTGTGCCCTGGGGGCGGATGGCCACCTCCAGCCGCTCCTTGCAGACGTCGATGCCTACGAAGGCCTCCTCGCTCATGGCACCTCCTCGGTCTATGCCCTGCCTTGTGGATGCGGGCTCATGGGCCCTGGCAACCGTGCGGGCTACAGGCTTGTGGGCGTGGCGACCGGCGCTCCCTTGCGGCCCTTGCTGACCAAGGGGGTGGCGGCCTGCCACGCCCTTACCTGCTGTCATGATCCATGTCTCCCGCCCAAAGATACAAGGGGGCGAAGGCGGTCATCGAGCAGGTGCTGGAGGAGGAGATGCGGGAGCACCTTGGGGGCGGGCCGGCGGGAGAGGACGCCCCTGAGGCGGGGCTCCGGCCAATGGCCACTATACCAAGGAGCCCATCACCCCCGTGGACAAGCTGGAGCAGCTGCGGGCGCCCAGGCGGCGGGAGGGGGAGCTCGTCACCGAGGCCTTCGAGCGAGGCGCGCCGGATGACGGGAGACGTGGCGGAGGCGGTGCGCAAGACGACCCGCAGGGGGTGTCGGTGCGGCGGGTGGCCGAGATCACCCTAGCGCTCTTGCGGGTGGAGGCAGGTACGGGCCGGCCGCATTCGGTGCCAAGTTACGTAAGCCGAGAACAGTTGGGGAGATGGGGGAAGAGGATCGCAGACCAAAGTGTACCAGGGACCAGCAAGGGGCCTTGTCTGCCTGCTCAAGTCTCGGAAGGGGATGACAGCTTCTCCGTCACATTTTTTCTCGTCCCGGCCGGGACGGCGCGACGCCCATCCCCACGCCCATAGGCTTCCTCTCGCTTTCCCGGGCCTTCTCAGCTCAGGTCCAGAGACATGCATCGCCCCTCGGCCAGGCCCCCGGCGATGCGTCTCACCAGCCACTTCAGAAGCCTACGTTCGCCGGCCGCTCCCTCACCGCCCGGATGGAGGAACAGCCGCATCAGCGAACGGTCCCTTGCCCGTCGCAACGACTCCGCTGCCCACCGCTCCCGCCACTCCAGCACCAGGTCGGCTGCCTCTTGCCGCAGATACACCGTCACGGGGGTCTCGGAGCCGCCCGCACCCCAGGCGAGGATGCGGTAGTCCTCTTGGCATTTCAGGTGTGGGGGCGGGTGGTCCCGCCACAGCCACCACTCCACGTCGAACAGCAGCCGCCAGGGCACGCCCAACAGCACCCCGGAGAAGCGCTCATCGCCTTCAGGCTCGACGATGAAGATGTCGAAGCCCATGTCGGTGCTCCCTGCTACGCGACCACCTGTAGCGGCATGGCCGTGTGCGATCCTTTAGGCACGCCGTGGGCCGGGAGGCAGCCCCGCCGTAGGAGCACGACCTCTCGTGCCGCCCCCGACCCCTTCCGTGGACACGGTGCCCTGAGGGCAAGACAGGTTCCCTCCCCACGGGAACCAGCCACGGGCACCGCTAGTCCCCGCCCCCACCGACTTCCCGGGCCAGGGCCTGCGGCTCCACCCTCACTACCCAGTCGACCCGGTCAAAGTCGCCGTCCACGCTAAGGATTTCCCGCACGCCCTCCCTCTCCATGACGGCCAGGTGGATGCAGTCCCGCGGCGACAGGACAAGCGGTCCCAGCTCAGCCAGAAGCTCGCTCGCCCGCACCACGTCCCTGGCCTCCACGGCCGCCACGCGGTCCGCCCCCAGGATCTCGACTATCCCCTTGACCAGCGATCGGGCGCGGAAGCCCTCGCCCCTCCGCCAGTAGATGTACAACAGCTCTTGCAGCACCTCGGCATCGCTCATCACGTCCAGCACGCCGTCGGCCACCATCTCCAGCACCCGCCGACAGGGCTCCCTCAGCTCATGCTCCCTGCCGGCGGCATACAGGGGTACGTTAGTGTCAAGGAAGAGCGTCACCGGGTCCCTCCTCCAGCTCTCGCTCTAGCTCCTCCCAGGGGCCTGTGGGCCCCTCCAGAGCCAAGACCTCCGCCAGGGCCTCCCGTCGTCGCCGTCGGCGCCAGTCCTCCGCCAGCCTGGCCAACGCCTCCCGACCTAGCTGCGAGATGGGGCGGCCGCTGGCCCTGGACATCTCCAGCAGCGTCTCGTGCAGCTCCCTGGGGACAACCACCTGCACCCTCGGCATGCTACCACCTCACCTATACTATCGTGCTTATAGTATAGCATGGCCCGCAACGAGGTCACCGCCACGCGGGGTCTATGCCCTTCGGTGTGATGTTTAAGAGCGGAGGCTCCTGCCCTGCAGTTGGGGTAAAGAGAGAATCCCCCAGGGAAAGGAGGCCCCGGAGAGATGTTCTATGCCGGCCTAGACGTTAGCAAGAGGCGTTTATGCCTGGCGGTGGTGGACGAGAGGAGTGGGACTGCCAGGCAAGGGAAGGCCGAGGGCAGCCCCGAGGGGCTGCTGGGGGCCCTTGCCGGCCTGGGCCGGGGCTCAGGCTGGCCTCGAGGCCACCAGGGTCTGGGAGTGGGCCCCGGGCCTCCTCTCGGACCAGGGGCTGGAGGTGACCCTTGTCCATCCCTACAAGACAAGGGCGATAGCCTCGCCCGCATCAAGAGCGACCGGCTGGACGCCCACATCCTGGCCCAGCTCCTGCGGGCAGACCTGGTGGCCAGGGCCTACGTGGCCGACAAGGAGACGAGGGCCCTGAGGGGGCTCCTGCGCTACCGGGCCTTCCTGGTGGGCCTCGAGAGGGCGGTCAAGAACCGCATCCATGCCCTCCTGGACCGGCTGCTGGTGCGGCCGCCCATGGCCACCCCCTTCTCCAGGAAGGGGCTCGGGTGGCTTGCGGGGCTCCGGCTGCCCGAGCCCTACGGCGAGGAGCTTGCGGGCCTGTTGCGGCTGCTCTCGGCCCTCAGGCAGGAGCTTGCGCTGGTGGCAGGGAGGGTGCGGGAGGTGGCCGAGAGGGATGAGCGGGCGCTCCTCCTCACCACCGTGCCCGGCCTAGGCTACTATCTTGCCGTCCTGGTGCTGGCCGAGATAGGGGACGTCTCTCGCTTCCCCAGCGCCAGGCACCTCGCAAGCTATGCCGGCCTGGTGCCCTCCACCTACGCCTCGGGAGGGGTGGTAAGGCACGGCGCCATCACCAAGCAGGGCTCCCGCTTCTTCAGGTGGGCCCTAGTGGAGGCGGCCATGCATGCCGTGCGACGGCCTGGGCCCCTGCATGAGTTCTACCGGCGGCTCCTGGTGGGCAAGGGGGCCCAGAAGGCGAGGGTGGCGGTGGCGAGGAAGCTCGCCAAGGCCGTCTTCTGGATGCTCAAGACGGGCAGGTCCTACCGGGAGGTGGAGCCGTACCTCGCTCCCCAGGGGCAGGCGGGCTCGAGCCAATTCATGGCCTAGACGATGGCCGGCCGTGTGATTGAGCAGCCTGCTTCGCATACGGGACATATTGTCCTCGGGCAGGGACGGAGAGATGAATGAAGGCGCTGCTCGCGGGAGCGTGTCCTTTGGCCCTGTGGCCAGGAGGGAGGAGCCCATGGCCCCCTGAGGAAGCCTTGAACGGGCCCCCGCCCTTAGAGATGAACGGGCCCCCGCCCTTAGAGATGTAATGTGAACACCTCCTCTTCGGCAAGCTCGTAACGGATGGCGAACAGCTGGCGGAGCTTGTAGGAGGCCCCCCTGACGGTGGGGATGGGCGTGCGCCACCACTGGTGCTGCAGGTTGACCACCTGGATGAACAGGTTCACCTCCAGGCAAGGCAGGGAGGGGAAGTATCCTCCCAGCTCCAGGCGCATCAGGTCGATGCCGGCATTGATGCTCTCCACCGGATTGGTGCTGTAGATATGCACCCTCACCTCCTCGGGGTAGTCCAGGAAGGCGAGGTAGCCCTCGGCCTTGGCCTCGATGTGGCGGGCCAGGGCCGGCTTCTCCCTGGCCACGACTGCTGCCAGCTCCCCCAGCCACTGGCCTCCCTCCTCCCGGTCCTGGGAGCGGCGCAGGCGGGACAGGGCCTCGCTGGCCCCCCTTCATGGCCTCCCGGGACAGCCCCCTCTCCAGGTGGCGCTGCAGGTGCAGCAGGCAGAGCTGGTGCTGGGCGTAGGGGAAGAGCTTCCCTATCACCTCCCCCAGGCCCCGGCAGTCGTCGGTGACGAAGAGGAGCACCCGGTGCAGGCCACGGCTCACCAGGTCCTGCAGCACCTCGGCCCAGAAGGCCTTGCTCTCCCTCCCCTTGAGCACCCAGAAGCCCAGCACCTGCTTGGTGCCGTCCAGGTCTACGCCCAGGGCCACGAAGAGGAAGATCTCCTCCACCCTGCCACCTTCGCCCCTCAGCTCGGCCCAGCAGGCGCAGGTGCCGATGGCGGACCGGTCGGGGGGCAGGGGCTGGGTCTTTGCACCGCTCCGGCTGCTCCCGGGTGAGAGCTTGAGCGTCCTCCAGGGCCTCCCGGGAGAGGGGCATGCCCAGGCTTCCCCCGGCCCTCTCCATCCGGGCGTAGGGGTAGCCGCCCTCGAGCATGGCCATGAGCAGCTCCTCGTAGTCCACCTCTACCCGCCGCCAGGGAGGGGGAAGGATGGCAGGCCGAAAGGCAGCCGCCCCGCCCGGCCCTGGGCACCTTCAGGTCCAGCTGGCCCAGGGTGAGGTACAGCTTGCGCTGATAGAAGCCGTTGGCCTGTTCCCCCTTGCTCATCTCCAGGAAGCGCTGTTCCCTTCGCTCCATGGGCCTGTGCAGCAGCTCCTCCAGCAGGTGGGAGAGGGAAGGCCTCATGCCCCGTTGCATGCGCTCGCACATCTCGTCCACCAGCCCCTCCAGCCACTCCTCGCTGGCCCCTGCCTCCTTGCGCTTCCTCGGCATTCGTCTCACCTCCATCCCTCGACTGCCCACAGCATACACAATTTTCGGGACACCCCCCGGGCTACCGGCAGAGGTGGGTGGTGGAGCGCACCTTCGCCTGGCTGGGGGCTTTCGCCGGCTGGTGGTGCGGTAGGAGCGGAGAGGCCATATCTATCTCCCCTTCTTGCTCTTGGCCTGCATCCTCATCCTCTTGAGGCCCATTTCGGGATGAATTCTAGCCACCGTAAGTGCTCCATGGGCTGCCGCGTCGCCCTATTGACGCGTACCTGGACAGAAGCGCTTACGCTTACCTGTAATCCTACAAGGATAACGAATGGCAACAAGAAGCTGGCGGCCTCTTTGCTGCTGAGCCTTCACCCCCTGCCCCGAAGTGCGCCAGCAACGGTAACATAATCGTCAACCTGCTACACTGCCCGCACGAAAGCTGAAACTGGAAACCTTGGTCTTATGTGAAATACGGCATTACCTTTTCGGCAAAGAGCGCGTGCGACTCCAGGTTCATCTCCGGGTCAGTGCCGGGTATAATGCCCCACGTCACAAGCAGCGAGTAGGGCACGGATGCGAGTGCGCTCGTGATCGTTTCACGTACCTGTTCAGGTGTGCCGACTGTGGCGAGGCCAGCGTTTTTAAATTCGTCAGCTGACCAGTCCTTAAGTACGAGCAAAGTCTTGTCCTGCGGCAGATCGGCTGCGACACCAAACCACTCACAGTAACGGGTTGCCATATAACGAAAGCCGCCCTTGATTCTCTCCCAAGTCTTATCTGGATCCTGACACACGAACCACGGCAAAAAGCTCAATAATGTAGCCACCTGATGCGTCTGTCCGTCGCTAGAGCGCCCTACCGTCTGTAACGCTTGGCTGTATGCAGAATAGATTTCAGATCCGCCAAACATCATGAGGTTAAGACCGTGTCTAGCTGCTCGCTGTGCAGCGGCTGGGCTCCTTGCGGCAAGCCATATGGGCATCGGCTGCTGTACTGGTGGAGGACTGACCTGGACGTTACTTAGATTGAAGTAGCGACCCGCAAAGGAAAACTTCTCGCCCTTAAGGGCCCGCACGACGATCTCGACTCCCTCGTCCATTCGACCCCGTCGCTCTGCACGGGAAATACCGTATCCGTCAAAATCGGTAATCGCGTAACCCAGGCCTAAACCAAGCTCGAGTCTACCTCCCGACAGATTGTCCACGACCGCCGCTTGCTCTGCTACCTCCACAGGATGATGTAAGGGCAGGATCACTATCCAGGTACCAACTCGTATTCGCTTCGTGACCGCCGCTATAGCAGCAGCCGCCGTTAGGGGCGCTGGCATATATCCGTCATCGCTGAAGTGGTGCTCCGCGACGAATACCGCATGATAGCCCATCTCCTCTACAGCCCGTATATGCTCCAGAACCGTTCGGCACCAGTCGGAATAGCGCCCCCCCAGCCCGTTTGGATTCCTAAAGTCATACACGAGTCCGAAGCGAACACCCATCTTACCCCCTCTAAAATGGCCACAGCGGCGAATGCCTCAGCCATCTAACATAGGGACAGCCCCCAACTCATCCGTAGACGCCACGGTACCACAAGTTGGACAGCTCCTTTACTACCTCTTCAAAGTCGACCTCAGGGAATTCGAAGGCACCAGATCCCAGCCACAGAAACGCGAACCAGTCCATCATGGCACCCAGGGCACACGCTACTACATCCGGATTCATCCGGCGGCAACGGCCACGCACTACCTCCTGAGCTAAGCGTCGGCGTATACGCAAGATAAATTGCATTCTCATACGTTGGTGCATATCACTAAATCGCTCATCTATCATGGAGACCTGAAAGAGGTTTCTGAGTACGTCCGCGTGCTTGACCCACACCGTTAGAAAGCCTCTGTTGCCGCTTTCAATGCGGGAGTAGGGGTCGTTGCCGTCTGCGCGACGGCCGGCCTCCTGGAACAGCTCGTCTACGGCCGCTGTGACCAGTTCTTCAAACACATGTCGCTTGTTGCGGAAATAGTAGTAGAAAGTCCCGCGCGAAACCCCGCACCGCTGTATGATGTCTTCTACTCGACTGTGGAAGTAGCCGTTTTCTCTAAACACTTCCCTGGCAGCTGACAGGATGCGCTCCCGGGTGCTCTGGGATACCTGGCCATCCACGTCCGTTGTACGCTTCATGGGAGCCATATTAGTCCCGTGCCTCATGTAATGGGCCGAAGTAGGATCCACCGCCCCTCACTCGGCATGCTCGCGTCCTAGCTCAGCACTGCTTCCTCGCGTCGCGACTCGGTGCATTATCTATGAGAACTTGTACCGCTGAGCCGGGGTCCACGGATCGGTTATCGGTGCCCAATAATGTATCTTTACCCGACGCACTTTGAAGCGCCACTTCCCATCACGCTCTCTTACTAGCCGATCGCGATATGTTGCAGCGATCATTATGGCCCGTCCACTGCTGTCGGTGGCCGTGCAAAATACGTCGCTTAGGGCCTCCGCCTCATCCCCAAGGACGTCTATCACGACGTTCGTGGTGAAATGTTCACTGGTGGGCAAAGCCTGCCATATTTGCTCCAGGACATCCGCTATCTGATCCCGCCCCTTGAAATCCCCAAACGGGTCACCGATCAACCATTCGGCGTCCTCCGCCCACAGCCCAAGAAACAGCTGCCTGTCGCGTTTGTCAACGCCATGACAGTAATTTGCTATAACCTCCTTAATAGCTTCCCTGTCTTCGAGAACCCGAAGCTGATTTTCGGCCACCGGCGTCTCCACTGCTAGGACCCCCTTTCGTCCTCATGCTTTAGGTCAGGCATGACTGCGCACGCAAATAGCTTCATGGCCTCGTGGATCTCGCTAGATGGTAGGCTGTCGAATCGGAACCGCAGCTGCACATAGTTGAATCCAGCCCGGCGCAACGAGTCCAGCTCATCGAATACGCTATCGGGGTCGCCGACGATGGCCGCACGAACCGCTGCATCGACATGCTGCCGCAGTAAGGTCGGCCTGTCCGGCCCGACGACGCGCCCTTCCTCATCGCGGAAGAGCTTCCAGCCTAGCGCCACCGTTTCGCCGTAATAGTGATACAGTCGAGGTAACGCTTTTTCTCGGGCCGCCCTGAGCGTCCGATCAATCCAGAAATCGCGGCATATCCCCACGACCTCGCCAGACGTGTCGAACCCCGCCTGTGAGGCCAGGTCTCGGAATCGACTCGCGAGCTCCCCAGCGTACTGAGCGTCGATGACAGGGCCCAGCATTATGCCACAGCGCAGCCGTGCAGCTCGTTCCGCAGTAGCTGGCACAAAGCCTGCCAATACTATCGGCACCTGTCCACGAGCTAACGCAGGGGCACCCTGCACGGGACCATACTTCAATAGTTTTCCCTGAAACCCTGATTCTAGCTCTCCTGCCCAGGCCCGGCGCAGTAGGCCTATCCCTTCCTCAAGTCGTCCCACTCTAGACTTGCGCTCAATCCCGAATCCATCATATTCTTCGTCACGGTAACCGAGACCAAGCACCAGGCGGAGCCGCCCTTGGCAGAGTCGGTCGAGCAGCGCTGCCATCTCTGACACCCGGAGAGGATCGTGGAGAGGCAGGAGCAGACAGGAAGGCCCGAGGCCTATCCGCCTAGTAACAGCGGCGAGGTTAGCAAGCGCGACTAGGCCCGCGTTGCAGTGGCCATCGTACCAGAAGTGGTGCTCGACTACCCAGATGTCATCGTAGCCCAAGAATTCGGCCACAACTGCATCACGCACCAGCTCCTTATATAGGAGGGCATGGTGTCTGGGCGCAAGGCGTGTGGCAGCCATGCTCCAGTAGCCGATCCCGACGTTCATCGCGCCTCTCCATCCTCATCGGTTCTGGCCTCGCTCAGGTAACCTGTTCGGTGGCTGGTTGCCTCAGCCAAGTTGTGCAGGCTTATCGCTTCCGGAAAATTGATCATCCTAAAAGTCGGCATCACACACCGTGAAAGCAACATAAATGAGCGGAACACTTGGCGACTATTGAGGCCTGGCAGGAATGGCCTGCAAATTATGTATTCCACGCCCCACCCTCGATAGTTGTTTAGCAGCTCGCGCACCCGGCCCACGTCACCCCATAGCAACGACTCGAGAGTCACGCTCAGGCCCACCCCTACATCGTCTTGATAGTACGTGCCGAGAGCATCAACGATGGATGACGCTTCTCGCTCCGCATCAATTAATCGCTCGGCCAGGTATACGTCTCGTATCAACCCTATAGTGGCAGGTGCGCGGCACGTCGCCTTATACCGATCCACCGCATCACGAACCTCGGAGGGAGTCATCGATGCTTCCAAGACTATGGGCAGCCCCCGGCGGGCTGCCTCTTCAACGGTTTGCAAGCTCGCGGTACGAATCCATATGGGCACTTCGATCTGCGCCGGCTTCGGTGTCACCATGAGCGCGACCCTGCCAGACTTTGGGATCGACCAGTGGTGACCACTGACCTGCAGGGAACCTGGAGCCCAGGCCGCCCGTATGATGTCGACTCCCTCCCAAAATCGGCTCGCCATCTCGGCAGCGTCCACTTGGTACGCCACCAGATGTCTGACTGTGGGCGAATCCTGAGGCGCAAACATCAAGCGACCGTTGCTGATGTTGTCCACTGCTGCGCCGTCTTCAGCGTGGTACAGCGGATGCACATATCCCACTCGGCATGACACACATAACCTGACCGCTGTTGTGATTCCCGCCAGTGCTGCAGCAGCAATAAACGGCGACCCCCCGCCGACGCCCGAGTCCTCTATCCAGATTGAATCGAAACCTTCCTCTTCCGCCGCAACTAGGAACCCCCAGGCCACCTCCAGCCGCCGATGGCCTGTTTGAGTGCCATCGACAGCTATGGGTCCGAGACCGAACCTCATCGCGGCAGTTCCTCAATGGGCGAGATTCCCACTCGTCACGACGCCAGGTGACGCTTGAAGAACGCGCCGATGTAGGAAATAGCCTCCTTTGCCTCTGGCAGAAAAGAGACAAAGAAGTGCCACACATGGGGCATGCCTTGCCATTCCTGCAGCTCCACCTCGCCGCCCTGGCGCTTGATCTTCTCCGCAACACGCCGCGCGTCATCCAGCAGCGTCTCCGCCGTCCCCACCTGCACTAGGAGCGGGGCGAGCCCCGCCAGATCGGCGTATAAAGGGGAAGCCAACGGAGCCGTCGGGGCAGCCCCTGCCAAATACAACTGGGCGAGTTGCTCAAGTAGCGGCCGGGATACGATTGGATCCTCCTCCGCCTTGCTCTCTAGCGTTGAGCCAGTACACGCGAGGTCCGTCCAGGGGGAGAGGGACGCTGCTGCCGCCGGTTGAGGTAGACCGAAGTAGCGCAGCGCCACCAAGGTGGCTATGACTAGCCCGCCGCCGGCCGAATCGCCGGCCACCGTGATCTGGCTAGCGCGGTAGCCTTGACCGAGCAGCCATTTGTACGCTGCGACAGCATCTTCCACCGCGGCCGGAAAAGGGAACTCGGGCGCCAGGCGGTAGTCGAGGACGAGCACACGGGACTCAGCCGCCTTAGCTATATGCGCTGCCAACTCACGGTGCGTATTGGGTGAACAGATCACGTAGCCTCCACCGTGCAGGTACAGTACCACGCTGCCATCGCTAGTCCGGGGCGGTGTCACCCACTCGGCACGTACATGGCCAGCTGCGACCGGTTCGTAACTGCAGTCGTCGGGGGCATGGGAGAACTGGGCCCACAATTCCTCGTATCCGACGCGCATCTCCCAAATGTATCGCTTCGTGCCGAGGGTGGAAGCCGTGTCCCGCCATATCTGCATTGCCCGCTGGGTCTCGACACTTGCCATGGCCAGACCTCCTCATGAACGCGAGGGCTCTGCCGCGGCCTTGCTCGGTTCTACGACGACCACGCGCCGAGGCTAGGCCCGGCTCTCCGCTGTAACCGGTGCCTGCGGCACTTGCGGGCTACGAAACTCGGGCATCACCTCCCTGGCAAACAGTTTCATGGAGTCCATAACGTAGCGGTGGTCCAAGCCCCCGAACTGGAACCACGCCACAAACCTACGTATCCCCAGCTCGTCGCGGACGACTCTTATCTTCTCGGCGATGTCATCAGGGGTCCCGATCCATGAGATGCTGTTGTTTACGATCATGTCGTAGTCGACTTCGCCGGTGAACTGCTCTGCCAAAGCAGTGAAGTATTCGTACTGCTCGTATCCCCGGGGTATAAGCCTCAGCAACGTGCTGAAGTACCACCTTACGGACTCTTCGGTTCTCCTCCGCGCCTCCTCGCGAGTAGGTGCGACATGAACCTGCACCAGGAATGGCATACTGATGTCGTCTTCGGTGCGTCCAGTCTCGACAAGGATACGCCTGGCGGTCTGAATCCGCTCCTTGAGCATTTCAAATGGCATCGCTGTCGGCGTCACGGCCATGTCCAAGCCCCTCCGCGCCACCAACTCGAATGTCTCGGGGCTGAGAGTCAGTATATGAACGCGCGGGTAAGGCTGCTGTAGGGGCCGCGGCCGCAGGTCGAGATTTTCGCAGCGGTAGTACTTGCCATGAAAAGTTAACGGCTCCTTGGCCGTCCAGGCTCTGATCATTAGGTCGAGCCCTTCCCAGAACTTCTCCCTCGTCTCCTTGAGCTCCATCCCCCACGACGCGAACTCGCTAGGCTGGTATCCCCGGCCCAAGGCAATTTCTACTCGTCCACCGCTGAGGTTGTCCACCATCGCGTATTCGGCCGCCACCTGCAGTGGGTTGTGAAGTGGAAGAATGGTTCCCAGCGTCCCGAGCCGCATCCTCTTTGTTCTCATAGCTAGGGCTGCCAGGGGGACTGGCATTGACGGCATGGAGCCATAGTCACTGCTCCTGTGCTCCGCCAGCCAAACGGAGTCGAATCCCAACTCCTCCGCGTATTCAGTTTGCGCGATCATCTCCTCGTAAGCTTTGCGAAAGTTCCGGTCTCTGCACTCACGGACGAAGAAGATCCCAAACTCCATGGCTCCCTCCTCCTGGTTGACATCGACGTCAATGTCCTTATAATGCGGCTCGCCAAGCATGTCAAGGCCGACCCACTGCTGCGCGTTATATTGAAGGCTGTCCGACTTTTGTGGGGAAGGCGAACGGATGCAGGACACACTGATGCAGTCCTTCGACAGCGAACAGCACTGGGCGCATGACGTGGCAGAGTTGCGGCACCAAGCGCTGCAGTTGCTTTCCGAAGGTGACCTGGACGCGGCAGAGAGCTTGTTATGGATCAAGGGCCGGAGACTGCTTGCGTCCATCCTCGTCGACCTTTTGGGCAGCATTGAGGAGTCGCTTCCAGCACCCCGCTGCGGCGAGTGCGGCCGGCCGATGACTGCCAAGGGGTATAGGCCGCGCCACCTGGTCACGCTACTAGGGCCCGTGCGGATTATGCGGCGATATTTCATTTGCCAGACCGATCACACGTGTAGTGCCCCCCTCGACATGCTGCTACACTTGAGCCGCAGCCCGTTCACCAACTCGGTGCGCCTGATTGCCACTGCTCTAGGCTCTGCACTGCCCGTTCGCGAAGTTGCAAGGTTGATGCAGGAAGTGCTTCAGGTTGATATCGCCAGCACCAGCATTGCCCGACATGCGCGGACCCGGCGTATGAAGACTTATAGAACCGACGTCGATCTCGACGGACGCACTCACGGTATCAACAAGCCCCAACGGCACACGGGCGTGGATCGCCCTTCCCGTCACTAAACTGAAACAGTCGTAGGTTGAGTTTCTGCACCTCTAGCGCTTGACCGCCAGCGCCTTAGCAAGCCAAATTGCTGGCTGACATAGACGTCGAAGTCAAAAGACCCCGCGACAGGCGTCGACGCTGGGTCACGGCATCGACGGTAGGTCTACCGGTCCGGAGCAGGTCAGCTGCAAGTACGGAGGTAAGAACATGATTGCAGGGATGAGGGCACTTCGCAGCGAAGCGTCGAGAGGGTTGGTTGCATGCATCCTCGTTGCGGCCGTCCTGGCCGCCGTCTCTTGCGGTGAAGGTGAGCGACAAGAACTAGGTGGTTCCCCGCAGTCGGGGGACCAAGGTGCGCCCCGGACGCTAAAAATTGCAGCGATTATGTCGCGGCAGCTGATCGGGGATGCGCCCATCGAAGGGATGAAAGTGGCCGCCGATCTTATCAATTCGGCCGGCGGCATCAACGGCAAATATCGCATCGAAATAGTCGAATTCGAAAGTGAGGGGCGTGAGGAGCGGGCAGCCAGTCTTTACCGCCAGGCAGCCACGGACTCCAGCGTCATAGGCGCCCACATCCTCGCTACCGGGGGTCTCGGTGCTAGGCAGGTGAGTGATGAAGTCGGCCTCCCGCTCATTGTGGCCGGCGGGGTAGAAGCGATCGACGTGCCAGTGAAGAAGTTCGTCTTTGCTAACGCGCCGACCGGCGAGCTCTCGGCCGCTGCCGTGAACTACGTGAAGGAAAAGTTCAACGCACAGAGCATAGCTGTCCTGCACCTAGACACGGAGTATTCGCTGAACACTATCGAGGCAGCGATTAGAAAGAGGGCGTCGGAGCTGGGTGTAAGGATCACTCGAGTGGAGCAATTTAGTCTGAATTCGAGCGACGCAACCCCACAGATGGTAAACCTTCGCAACACCAATCCTGACGCCTACTATATCGAAAGCTTGAACCCCATCGGCATCGTAAACGCGAGAACGCTTGGCATCGACAAACCCATCGTCACCGAGCAGTGGCTCTCCAATCCTGCCGTGGCTCGCGCCTGCGGTCGCGCCTGCGAAGGCGTGGTCTGGGTCAGCCACAAGTGCATTGTATGGGAGCAGTTGCCGGACAACGATCCCGTAAAGTCCGGCTGCAGAACCCTGGTCACTAACTATCAGCGTATGTTTCCGGGGAAGGAGTTCCCGCTGTTCGCTGTATATGGCTACGACGCGGTGAACACCTTCGCCGAAGCTGTCAAGCGGCTTGACGGCAAAGGGCAGCCCATCACGCGAGAGAATATCGCCAAGGAACTCGAATCCTTCAACGCGGACTTTCGCACTCTTCACGGAACGATTCGCACGTCTTCGAACGACCACCGCTTGATCGGCGACTTCAAGGAAGGCTTCATTTTCATGACCGTCCGCGAGGGCAAATACAGCGTGGTGCAGCCGGTGACCCACAATGCACCCAAGTTTCTCCCGACTTCATGAGCCGAGCCTGTGATCGAATTCGGGGGTGCGAACACGGGTGTTTGATGCGCCATCAAAAAGATAGATTGCTTCCCAGCGTCACGATGATTTGCCTAGGCCACAGGCGTGAAATCGCGGGGGGCTGATGACCGACTTCATCCAGTTCACCGTATCCGGAATCGGGGTCGGGTGCATCTATGCCCTTGTAGCCCTCGGGTTCGTAGTGATAGCTAATGTCACACGAGTCTATAACTTTGCCCACGGCGAGTATGTCATGCTCGGGGGCATGGTCACCGCTTGGGCCGTGAGAGCAGGCCTGCCTTTACCCTTGGCGATCGGTGTGGCCTGTGTGGCATCTATTGCCGCAGGCGTCCTGCAGGAGCGGCTGACCGTGGCACCTATCAGGCGCAGCAACGTGTTGGCCTTGGTAGTTGCTTCAATGGGTGTTAGTAGCATCTTAAGGGGGATCGCTCTGGTCACGTGGGGCAAAGACATCTTTCGGGTCGCGCCTTTCGTCGAAGGCACATGGGGATTCGCAGGTGCCCGATTTGATCTGCAGTTGGTGTGGATATGGTCTACGACGGTTGTATTGTTGGCCGCCGTTTACCTGCTGTTCTACCGGACGAGTCTGGGGCGGGCAATGCGGGCTTGCGCAGAAAATCCCCTGGGTGCTGTGCTTGTGGGCATAAGGCTCGGTACATTGTCGCTCATCGCTTTTGCGATCGGATCCGGCTTAGGGGGATTTATTGGCGCCGTAACGGTCCCAGTCACCTTCACTTCGTGGTCCATCGGTCTAAGCCTCGCTCTACCTGGTTTCATTGCTGCGGCTCTGGCACGGTTTCGGGATCCAATGCGCGCCGTAATCGCCGGCCTCGCCCTGGGAGTGATGAGGTCACTTATATCGGGCTACTGGACCAGCGCGTACGTGGACGCCCTGACATTTGTCATTCTCATCGTGTATTTGGGTTGGCCGGAGCTCGCGCGCCTAGTACGAGATGTATGGCGATGGCGGGGGCACCAGCTGGGCCACCTCAGCAGGTCGCTCACAGCCATGAAAGCGTTACGTCGCCAAGTGGTGCAAGCTATTATGCCGACCCCAAGGGCAGGGACAGAGGCAAGTTCGTGGCTCGTGAAGGTTAGCCTCGCCTCCATCGTCTGTGTAGCCGGGGTCCTGCTCTATGCCTACGGTAGCGTTAGAGAGCTGGATGCTGCCAACGTTATCCTGATGGAGGCAGTAGGTGCGGTCGGCCTTGGGCTAGTGCTAGGACTGGGCGGCCAGTTCGTGTTGGGCCACGGCGCGTTCTTCTTGATTGGCGGTTACACCACGGCTATCCTCACTACCAAGCACAGCTGGCCTCCGGCAGCGGCGCTCATCTTTGCCAGCCTCATCTCGGCGTCGCTCGCTCTTATCATCGGTAGACTCGCCCTCAGGCTGAGCCCCTGGCACCTCGCCTTGACGACTCTGGCTATACACCTGCTCTTACTGAGTGTTGTGAGGCAAAACGAGCCTCTTTGGGGAGGTGCCTTGGGGCCACAAGGAGTCCCCTCTTTTTCCCTCGGAGGATGGGTAGCCAGTCAGAGCAAGGACTTCTTCCTCGCCGCTTTCGCGTTGCTAGCCGCTGCGGTGGTCGTAGCTTACAGATTCGGAGCTGGTAGGTTAGGTCGGGGGCTTAGGGCGGTCGCGGACAACGAGAGCGCTGCGCAGTTGCTGGGTATTCCCAGCGTCGATTACAAAGCCCTGGCTTTTGCAGTAGGCGCGGTCATGGCTAGCGCAGCCGGTAGCATGTGGGCCCATTATCTACGTGGGGCCGGACCTCACGTGTGGGACTTTGACCTGACGCTAAGGTTGCTGACCTATGTAGTGGTCGGTGGACCCGATAGCCCCATTGGCGGCGCCATAGGTGCCGTAGGGTTAGGTGTGCTGAGAAACTGGCTCAGGCGTGTTCTCGGCACCGAGGGTGGAATAGAATCGTTATATGAACCCATCATCTTTGGTGTGTTGCTGTGCGCCTTCATGCTTTTCCTGCCCGGCGGCATTGTTGGGATACTTAGCCAGGTGTCTCGTCGGCTAGGATCACTCAGAAGAGCGCTCCGCCTGGCAGACCCGCTTGGCCGCTACCTTCCCAAGCAGTTACCGCGCGCGCTAAATGCTCTCCCGAAGACAAGATGGATTAAATCCTGGAATTACTCAAGGGCAATAGAGCATCGTGAGGAGCCGAACCCATCTCTGCTGTACTTGTCGGTGATAAATCGCGTGGACGATCTTCGGGACAACGAGAGCCAACACGAGCCTATACTGAGGGTGAGCGGCGTAAGTCGCTCATTTGGCGGAGTGACCGCCCTCAGGGAAGTGTCGCTTAGCATCCAGCCAAGGCAATTGACGGCAATTATTGGTCCCAACGGCGCGGGCAAGTCTACCTTGCTGAACATCGTTTGCGGCCTTGACAGACCGGATGAGGGCGAAGTGTGGCTGAACGGCGTTCGCATTGATGGCCTCCCGCCGCATATAATAGCCCGCCTCGGCCTCACACGCCTTCTCCAATCTAGCAACAGCTTCGAACGGCTGTCGGTGCTGGATAACATCATGGTGGCACAAGAGATGCTTTACAGCAGCTCGCCGCTGGAAGACCTGGTTTTATCAACGCCTAGGTACCGTAGAGAGAACCACAAGCTGCTATATAGGGCCAAGGAGCTTCTCCGCGCCTCGGGAGTGCAAGGCATGGATCGCCTGCACGTTAGGGGATTGAGCTTTGGGCGCAGGCGTCTCTTAGACCTGACTCAAGCCCTCGCTACCATCCCGCGGGTTCTAGTGCTGGACGAGCCCGCAGCTGGCCTCACCGTGGCCGAGCGCCAGCAGCTAGCTACGGTACTCAAGGGCCTCAGAGACCAGGGCATGTCGATAGTGCTGGTGGAACACGATATGACGCTAGTGATGAGCATTGCTGACAGGGTTGTAGTCCTGCACCACGGCACCAAGATCGCAGACGGATTGCCAGCCCAAGTGCAGCAAGACGAACAAGTACAACGCGTGTATTTGGGTGGTGCTGAATGAAACAGGGGTCAGTAGGCCGACAGGTCACTCCGTTGGTTTACACGTCCGAAGGCCGCAGGAAAAGTTTTATTCGCCGCATCTGCGGCCAGAGACTCGGGAGAGCAGCGGAACGGCCCTGAGTACGGTCGCTGACGGAGTAGCCGATGCTGGAGCGAGAGGAGCTGGAGGGGCTGAGGCGCAGGCGTCAGGAGTGGGAGGAGCGGGTGGCCAGGGAGGGGGTGGAGCGGCAGGGCCCCTTCACCACCGTGTCGGGGCGGCCCGTGCGCCGCCTCTACGACCCCACCGACGTGGCCCACCTGGACTACCTGCGCGACCTGGGCTACCCGGGCGAGTTCCCCTTCACCCGCGGCATCTACCCCACCGGCTACCGGGGCAAGGTCTGGACCATGCGCCAGTTCTCCGGCTTCGGCC
>ENA-ORXB01000904-ORXB01000904.1-sediment-metagenome-genome-assembly--contig:-NODE-904-length-44882-cov-18.288160_pt1 | contig 44882 bp, 29 predicted proteins | sample MGYA00237863_ERZ511475 | MGnify/ENA primary metagenome ERZ511475 (study PRJEB26305, sample SAMN06343858) | sediment metagenome | isolation source: hot spring sediment | place: Canada: British Columbia... | reverse complement strand
CGGAGATTATTCGCGGGGCGATTCGGGAGTATCTGGCGCGTCCGCGCTATGACCTCCAACCAACTGCGTAAGTCCTAGAATTTACGAACTCTGGCTGCGTAGTTGGTATAACCCCTTCGCAAGCGTGGAGAAACCGAAACTGCAACCGACGCTGAAACCTGCGCTGACCCCTCACGAGGTGGAACAGATTCTGCACGCATGCGACGGCAAGGATTGGCAGAGGCTTCGCGACAAAGCCCTAATCCTGCTGCTGCTGGACAGGGTAGTTCTGGGTGTTCGTGGGTGAAGGTTCGGATATTTCCACTCCCGCCAGTTATGGAATATACCCCTTAGCATGGCGCATCGGTTCAATCGGGCGTTGGAGCACGGCGCGTGGGTGTTTGCGCTGACGTTGGTGCTGCTGAGCGCGTGGGGCGCAGGGCGCGGCGTGTGCCAGATGATGACGCTGCTGCGCGAGCAGGCTGCACGGGGCGAACAACTCGCGCAGCTGGAAGGGCACGCGCTGACGATGGAGCGGAGCCTGTTGGGTCTGGCGCACGCGGATGACCCGAAGGTGCGCTATGTAGGCTACGACCCACAGTCGCAGTACCGCACGCTGCAGGAAGCCCATCGTGGGGCAAGCGGGTGCATAGAGGCACTCGAAGCGCGGACAACACAGGGCGTCGCGCTGGAGACCTACACTGCGCTTGTGCGCCTGCAAGCCGCCTGGCAACGGGTGGACGCTGCGCTGAGCGACTACCTGCAGCAAGGGCAGCCCGCGCCGATAAGCCTTGCGACCCTGCGCGCGTTCAGCTTCGAAGGGCAGACGAGCCTTGCGGAAGCGACCCGCGCCTTCCGACGCGCCGACCAGCGCGAGCAGCAAGCCGTGTGGGAGCGTACCTTGTGGGAGCTGGTGGGCTACTTCGTGCTGCAGTTGACGAGCATGGGGCTGATCGTCGGGCTGCTGTGGCGGCGGTGGGGCGCGCCTGCGATGTGGCTGCAGCGGGCGCTGCAACAGCCCAGCCGCGCACACCGCTACACCGCACGCCTGCAGGACACCGAATGGGGCGAACTCTACGAGCGGTTGCGCTTCCAAGAGCGACGCCTGCGCGAGGCGGAGGCGTTCATGCGTGACTTGGCGATGGGACGCACGCCCGCGCCGATTACGCCCACCGACGCCGCCGACCCGCTCGCACGCAGTAGCCAGTGGCTGCTACGACGGCTGGAGCGCGAACACGCGCCGCACGAGCAGGCGAGTTAGCCTACCCCAGCGTACTGCGGGCGCGGTTGCGCCAGTTCACGATGTCCGTGATGCTGCCCAAGAAGACCCAGCCGCTGAGAATCTGTCGCCACGCGCGCATCTGCTCGTAGACCCACATCGCGGGGCTGGGGTACTCGGTCGCCATCTCCAGCTGGTGGTGGTAGTGCAGCGCGCCCTCGCGCAGCCAACGCTCCCACATGAGGTTTCCGAAACGGTGCCCCATCACACGCGCCCAGAGAATCTCCACATCCTCGCTCGCGTCGCCATAGCCGTCCAGCGCGGCGATATTCTGCCGATTCATCACATACTGCCAAGTGGCTACATTAATCCACAGCGCGTCGTAGGAGTTGACAATCTCGATGCCGTAGCGCCGCTCGAAGGGGTTGCGCGTAAGGGGTGTTGGCGCCATAAAGCGCGCGTCGGCGGAGACATTACAACTGCCCGACCAGATGCGCACAGCGCGCAGGGGCGTCTCGTCACGCAGGAAGCGCAGGTAGCGATCCGAGAACTGGTTGTTCGCGAAGTTCGCATAGCGGTAGTGGCTGCAGTGGGCGTCGGTGAAGCCCATCTGCTGCATCTCTTGCATGCTGCCCTTCCAGTGCGCGCGGAAGGCGGCAGGCGAGTTCATCTCGCGGAATGTGCCATACGGGTTCACGAAGGTTGTCACGCCGCCGCTGCCCCGCGTGTCTTCAATCATCCAGTAGTGGTCATGCAAGCAGCATGGGAAATGCCGATGCTGTTCCGCAAGCAGCACCTGGTGAATCTGCGCCATTTGCGAATTGTAAGTGCGTCCGTTGCGATGCAGGTAGGGGTTGGTCGGGCGGATGTTATTCAGCGCGCTGGTGGTTGCCCCGCAGTGAACGACCAGCCCTGTCTGCTGACAGAAAGTGTGCAGCCACTGGAAGGTCTGCAAATAGTTATTGAAGTTAAGCCCCAACGAGCCGCTGACGCTGATGATATGGTCAATATCCGCCGTCCACGGGCGTCCCCATTCGGGTTCGGCGTCCTCATTGACCATAATCCACGGCACGACCCACAGCGAGAACTGGAAGGTATCGCCCACAGTGGGCAGGAAGTAGCGGTTGTGCCAGCGCGCGATGAATACATGCGCGTCGCTGGGGTGCAACGCGGGGTCGGGGCGGAGCAGCACCTGCAGGTGGGGGTTGCTGGCGTCCACGCGCAGCCCTTGATAGACATTGCTGACCCGCGCGGCATAGGCGGCGACATAGACCCATGGATTGCTGCTGCCGCCCCACACAGCGCGCCGCCCAACGCGCTTGATGTTCGTCGTGCTGCTGGAGATGGGCGTCAGCCCCAACACGCCTGTGGCGGGCGTGCCCGCGGTGCCTTGCGGGATGTGGTAGCCACACAGGTAGAGCGGCTTGTCGCCTGATGTGTAATCCAGCCAACTGTTGATTGCCATCGCGCCCGTGAGGTTCTCCATCGTGGGCACGATGCCGAAGTCGTACTGGCTTTGGAACTGCGCTTTGGTCACATCGCCTGCGACGATAATCGTGGCGTCTACGCCCGACAGCAGCAGCGCACTGCGCCACTGTCGCGCCAGCGACAGGTTGCGTCGGTACGCCGTGCTGTTGCGGTCATTGTGCGGCACAATCAGAGCGACTCGCTTGCGCGCCATAGCGTTCCTATTATAGCACAGTTTTGAATTCGCTGGGGTCGGCGGCGCGCCCGACGCCGTAATAGTAGAACCCCAACTTGCGCATGCGTTGCGGGTCGTACAGGTTGCGCCCATCGAACAGGTTCGGCTGGCGCATCAATTGGCGGATGCGTTCAAAATTCAGTTGGCGGAACTCGTTCCACTCGGTAATCAGCGCGAGCGCGTCGGCGTTCTCGGCGACCTCGTAGGCGTTGCGGCAGTAATGGACTTCGGGGAAGAGCGGCTGCACGCGCGGCATGGCGACGGGGTCGTATGCCTTGACCGTCGCGCCTGCGTGCAGTAGCAAGCGGATAATCTCCAGCGCGCGCGCCTCGCGGATGTCGTCCGTGTTGGGCTTGAACGCCAGCCCCAGCAGCCCGACCACCTTGCCCTGCAAGTCGCCCAACCGATTCTGAATCTGCGCCACGAACTGCGGCGCACGCGCGTGGTTGATGTCCAGAACCGTCTGGAACAGCGTAGGGTCTAACGCATATCGCTGCACGGTGCGGGCGAACGCCTGCACATCTTTGGGGAAGCACGAGCCGCCGAAGCCCAGCCCCGCCTGCAAAAACGCATGCCCAATCCGCTGGTCGTAGCCCATCGCTTTGGCGACCTGCACCACATCGGCGCCCGTGCGCTCGCACAGGTCGGCAATCGCGTTGATGTACGAGATTTTGAGCGCGAGGAAAGTATTGGAGGCATATTTGATGATTTCGGCGGTCGCGAGGTTGGTGATGAGCATCGGGCGTTCCAGCGGCGCGTAGAGTTCGACGATGCGCATTGCTGCGCGGGGATTGTCTGCGCCAATCACAATGCGGTCGGGGTTCAGTGTATCGTGGATGGCGGAGCCTTCGCGCAAAAACTCGGGGTTGGAGACCACATCGAACTCGTGCGGCTCGGCGCGGTACTGCTCGATAATGCGCCGCACACGGTCGCCTGTGCCGACGGGCACGGTGGACTTGTTGACGACGATTTTGTAGCCGTTGAGCGCGCGCCCAATCTCGGCGGCGACGGCGTCCACATACTTCAGGTCAGGCTCGCCCGTCTCGGTCGGCGGCGTGCCCACGCAGATAAAAATCACCTCCGACTCGCGCACGGCGCGCGCAAGGTCGGTCGTCGCGTGCAGGCGGTTCTCCTCGAGGTTGCGCTGCAGCAAGTCGTCCAGTCCTGGCTCGTAGATGGGCGACTGCCCTTTGTTGATGGCGTCCACTTTGGCGGCGTCGATGTCCACACACAGCACCTCGTTGCCCAAATCGGCGAACACGACGCCCGTGACTAATCCGACATACCCTGTGCCGACGACAGCAATCTTCATGACGGTCTCCGCGCTTAATTGTTGGCGTTTGCCGCGTCAGATTGTACCCATCCGCTTGCCCCCCTTGACAAATCCGTCTGACCTATGGTATAATCTTGACCGATGGTCATGATTGACCGTCGGTATATCACTGACCGTTGGAACGCATGTTGGAACGCGCTATGAGTAAACCATCGTTAACCCGTCCGAGTCGACGCGAGCGCCGCCGAGAGGAGACGCGCCAGCGCCTCATCGAGGCGGCCCTCGCGTTGATGCAACAAAAACCGTTCGAGCAGGTGACCGTCGAGGAGATCACCGAACTCGCCGATGTCGCCAAAGGCACCTTCTTCACCTACTTTCCCACCAAAGAGCATCTGCTGCACGCTTACATGCGCGACCTTGCGGATGAGGTGTACGAGTTTCTGGAGGCGTTAGACGCGGAGAACGCGCCGAGCCAGTGGGAGGTGCTGCGGCAGGTGATGCTGTTCATCGCGCGGCGGGATGCCCGCTCGCTGCAGATTAGCCGCTCGCTGATGGTTGCTTGCTGCCACAACCCCACCCTGCGCGAGCAGATGATGGACATCGTGCGCGAGGCGACCGAGTACGCTGTAGAGGGCTTCCGCACTGGGCAACAGCGCGGCGAGTTCCGCGACGATGTGCCCCCAGAAACCCTCGCGCACCAAGCGATTCGCCTCTACCGCCTGTGCCAGATGGAGTGGATGATGGAAAACGAACACGCCCCGCTGGAGCAGATTGTGGAGCAGATTCTGGCGTTTTACAAGCCCGCGTTTGTGCATCCCAACCGCCTGCAGGAGGAGGACAAGGAATGATGATACCGATCGCTAAGCCAAACTTCATAGAGACACGCGCCGTTGAGAACCCCGCCCGCGCGATTGTTAGGAGCAAGGAGCGCGTTCTCGCAACGCTGGTTAGTATGTCGTTGGCGCTTTGCGCTTGGGCGCAAGGCGGCGAGCCGCTGACCCTGCAAGAGGCGGTCGCGCTCGCGCTGCGCAACAACCGCGCCGTGCAGATTAGCGCGCGGAGCGTCGACAAGACGCGCAACGCCCTGCGCGAGGCGCGCAGCAACACCAACTTCACCATTCAGGGCAACGCCACCTACACCCGCTTTGACCGCGTCGCCGAAGCGCGCTTCGGACCGCAGCCCGTGCGCATCGGCAACATCGAGAACCGCACCGCACGCCTCACGCTGACGCAGGTGGTGGACATCAGCGGGATTATCCGCACGGCAATCCGCGCGGCGAACCTGACGCTGACCGTGAGCGAACTGGAGTTCGAGCGCACGCGTAACGACACGATTCTGCAGGTCGTGCAGGCGTATCAGGGCGTGGCGCGCGCCGATGAGTTCGTGCGCGTGGCAGACGAGGCGCTGCGCAACGCCCAAGAGCGGCTGCGCTTGATACGGGCGCAGGTGGACGCAGGCGTTGCCGCGCAGTTCGACCTGCTGCGCGCCGAGACGGCGGTCGCGCAAGCCGAGCAAGCGGTGCTGAACGCCCGCAACCAGCGCGAACTCGCCGCCGCCGCGCTGAACAACCTGCTGGGACGCGACCTGGACGCGCCCGTGCAAGTCGCCAAGCCCGAACGCCTGCCTGATCCTGAACTTCCCCCGCTGGAGACGCTGACCCAGCAGGCGTACCAGAACCGCCCCGAACTCATCGCGGCGCAGCGCGGCATCGAGCTGGCGCAGGTGGGCATCGTGAGTGCGCGGCGCAGCCTGCTGCCGAACATCGTGCTGACAGGGCAAGCCGACTTCAACCTGAACACCTCAGCGTTCAACCCGCGCCGTGAGACCTACACGGGCGTCGCCGTGCTGTCCGTGCCGATTTGGGACGGCGGGGTCGCCCGCGCCCGCGAAGCGCAAGCGCGCGACGACCTCGAAATCGCCCAGCTGCGCCTGCAGCAAGCGCAAGAGGGCGTCGCGCTGGAGGTGCGCCAAGCCTACCTGAGCCTGCAGGACGCCCAGAAGCGGCTCGAAGTCGCCCGAAAAGGGCTGGAGCAGGCGACTGAGGCGTTGCGCCTCGCCCGCGTGCGCTTCGAAGCAGGCGTCTCGCCCCAACTGGAAATCAGCGACGCCGAACTCGCCTTCACCCAAGCGCAAACGAACCTCGTGAACGCACAGTTTGACTACCTCGACGCCTACGCCGCGCTGCTGCGCGCGATTGGCGCGATTGATGAGCAATACACACGCCTGTAATGCAGGAGGGCAGCAATGAAAACGAACCTTCGGAAACGGAAACTGTATGGGATTGTGGGTGTCGTTGCACTGACAACGGCAATACTGGCGGGCTGTGGGCGCGGTGGAGGCGGCGGCGCGCCCGCCCCGCAAGCGCAAGCCAACGAAGCCGCCGCCGTCACCGTCGCCGTGCAGACCATCCGCACGGGCAACCTGAGCGAGACCGCCGCAGTCACGGGCGAACTGCAAGCCTACAACGACACGACCGTCGCAGCCAAACTCGGCGGCAAGATCGCCGAAGTGCGCGTGCTGGAGGGACAGCGCGTGCGCAAGGGCGATGTGATCGCTGTGCAAGACCCGACCGACCTGAACCTGCAGATTCGGCAGGCGGAAGCGGCGGTGCGCGCCGCGGAGTCGAACCTGCGCCAAGCGGAGATCGCCGCCCGCACGCAGCCTGAGCAGACCGACGCGCAGATACGCGCCGCGAAAGCCGCGCTGGAGTCGGCGCGAGCGCGTCTGCGCGCCTTGCAAACAGGCGCACGCCCGCAGGAGCGCCAGCAAGCCGAGCAAGCCGTCGCCGCCGCACGCGCGAACTACGAACTCGCCCGCGCGAACTACGAACGCGCCCAGCAACTCTACCAGCAAGGCGCGATTCCCAAGCAGCAGCTCGATTCGGCGCGCACGGCGTTCGAAGCGGCGCAGGCGCAGCTGCGCCAAGCGGAAGCGGCGCTGAGCCTCGTGCGCGAGGGACCGCGCCAAGAGGAGATTGAAGCCGCCGAGCAAGCCGTGCGCCAAGCGGAGGAGGCGTACCGTCAGGCGACGCTGGGCAAGGCGCAGGATGAACTCGCGCAGCGTCGGGTGGACGCCGCACGCGCCGCGCTGCAGCAAGCGCAAGCCAACCTCGCGCTGCTACGCCAGCAACTCGCCGATACGGTCATCCGCGCCCCATTTGACGGCGTGGTCGCCCAGCGACTCGTGGATGTCGGCGTCGTGGCGGGCGCAGGCACGCCCGTAGCGCGCATCGTGTCGCTTGACCGCCTCTACTTCGAGGGCACGCTGCCCGAAGTGCTGCTGCGCGAGGTGCGCATCGGCATGCCCGTCACGGTGCGCGTGGACGCCTTCCCGAACCGCGCCTTCAACGCCCGCATCGAGGCGATTAACCCCGCTGTTGTCGACCAAGCGCGCAACCTGCGCATTCGCGTCAGCCTCGCCAACCCCAGCGACCTGCCTCTCAAGACGGGGCTGTTCGCACGCGGCGAGATTCTCATCCGCCAGTTCCAAAATGTGCCCTTGACGCCCAAACTCGCCTTGCTGGAGAAGGGCGGCGTCACGCGCGCCTTCGTCGTCGAGAACGGCGTCGCCAAGCAGCGCACGCTCAAAGTCGTCGCGACCAACACCGACTACATCTACGCCGAAGGCGTGCGCGCTGGCGAAACCGTCGTCACGCGCGGGCAAGACCTGCTCAGCGACGGGCAACCCGTGCGCATCCTGGAGCAATAAGGAGGCACAACCATGTGGATGACCCGATTGGCTCTGAACCGACCCGTCACCATCATGGTGTTCGTGGTCGCCATTTTCGTGCTGGGCTACTATGCGCTGGGGCGCATGCAGGTCGAGCTGCAGCCGAAGGTGGACTTTCCCGTGATTAGCATCGTCACGGCGTTTCCTGGCGCGTCGCCCGAAGAGGTGGAGACGCTCATCTCCAAACCGATTGAAGACGCTGTGGCAGGCGCGGAGGGGCTGCGCCAAATCAGCTCCGTGTCGCAGTTCAGCCTGTCGCAGGTGACGCTGGAGTTCAATATCGGCACGGACATCTCGCAGGCGTACATCGATGTGCAGGCGAAGCTCAACACGATCCTGAGCCAGCTGCCTGAAGGCGCGGAGCGACCTACGATTGCCAAGCTCGACACGCAGTCGCAGCCGACGATGTACCTCTCGCTGACAGGCAACCGCCCCGCGTATGAGCTGCGCGACTTGGCGGAAAACCTCATCAAAGACCGCCTCTCCAGCGTGCCTGGCGTGGCGGGCGTGGCGATTGGCGGCGGCGAGAAGCGCGAAATCCAAGTGCTGGTCGACAAACAGCGACTGAACGCCTACGGGCTATCCATCAACACGATTGTGCGCACGCTGCAAGGCGCGAACCTGAATGTGCCTGCAGGGCGCATCACGGAAGGCGACCGCGACTACAATGTGCGCCTGCTGGGCGAGTTCCGATCGGTGGATGAGTTGCGCGAACTGGAGGTGTACCTGCCCAACAACCGCAACCCGATGGCGCGCGGGAGCATCATCCGCCTCAAGGATGTCGCGACCATCCGCGACGGCGTTGAAGAGCGCACGGACATCACCCGCGTCAACGGCAAGGAGGATGTCACGCTGGTCATCCAGAAAACCAGCGACGGCAACGCAATTGAGGTCTCCGAAGGCGTGCGAGCGCAGATTGCCCGCATCAAAAGCGAGTACCCCGACCTGAATTTCACCATCACGCGGGACGAGGCGGACGCCGTCAAGGAGAGCCTTGCGGATTTGCGCCTCGCGCTCGGCATCGCGATTTTCCTCGTGGTGGTGATCATCTACCTGTTCCTCTATAACCTGCGCGGCGCGCTGATTGTCTCGCTGGCGATTCCGACCTGTTTCTTCGCGGCGTTCATCGCGATGTATTTCTTCGGGTTCACCATCAACTTCATGACGATGCTTGCGCTCTCGCTGGCGGTGGGCGTGCTGGTAGACGACGCGATTGTGGTCATCGAGAACATCTACCGCCACCTGTCGATGGGCGAGGAGCCGATGGAGGCGGCGTACAACGGGCGCACCGAAATCGGACTGGCAGCCATCACGATCACCTTCGTCGATGTGGTGGTGTTCCTGCCGATTGCGTTTATGGGCGGCGTCACGGGGCAGTTCTTCCGCTCGTTCGGGTTGACGGTCGCCGTGACGGTGCTGTTCTCGCTGATTGTGTCGTTCACCTTGACGCCGATGCTGGCGAGCCGCTTGTATCGTCGGGGCGAGGCGTTGGAGGAGCCGCGCAGCTTTTTCAAGTGGTTCGACAACCGCCTGAACGCGCTCAAGCGGTCGTATCGGCGCACGCTGGCGTGGTCGCTGCGCCATCGCTGGCTGGTGATTCTGACGGCGAACGGCGCGCTGGTGGCGGTGTTCGCGCTGGTGATTGGCTCGGCGATTAGCGGCAGCCCGCTGCTGCCGTTCCGCTTCGCGCCTTCGCAAGACCAAGGGCTGATACAAGTCGCCATCGAGTTGCCGCCCGACGCCGCGCTGGAGCAGACCGACCGCGTGGCGCAGCGCATCGAGCAAGCCGCGCTCTCCATCCCCGAAGTGAAGTATGTCTCCACGCGCTTAGGGCGGCTGGGGTCGGGCTTCTTCGGCGGGGGCGACACGGGACCGCGCTACGCCTCGATGCAAATCTCGCTGCACGAGAAAAAAGCGCTCTTGGACAGCCTGCTGTTCTGGGTCAAGCACGACGAGCAATTGCGCACGCGACGCGACATCGAAATCGCTGCGGAACTGCGCCAGAAGGTGGGCGAGATTCCCGGCGCGCAAATCACGATTAACACCGTGTCGGGCTTTCGCGGGGGCGGCTTCGGCGCGCCCATCCAAATCGCGCTTGTCGGCAAGGACACCGAGACGCTACTGGAGACCGCGACCAATGTGCGCAACCTGATTGCGCAGATTTCGGGCATCAAAGACCCCGACCTGTCGTGGTCGGCGGGCAAGCCTGAACTGCAAGTGCGCGTTGACCGCGAGAAGGCGACCTCGCTGGGCATTAGCCTCGCCGAGATTGCCGCTGCGCTGCGCACTGCCTACGAGGGCGACACGAGCGCGAAGTTCCGCGAGGCGGGGCAGGAGTACGACATCCGCGTGCGCGTGCGCCCTGACCAGCGCCAGCGGCTCAGCGACCTGAACGACCTCGTGGTCGGCTATGTGCAGGGCGCGCCTGTGTACCTGCGCGATGTGGCAAGCGTCTCGCTGGGCGATGGACCGACCAAAATCGAGCGCACTGACCGCCAGCGACGCATTACCGTCACGGCGAACCTGCTGCCGGGCTTCACGCCAGGCAACATGCGTCAGGTCATCGACGCGAAGTTGGCGGAGGCGAACATCATTCCGCCGGGCGTGCGCGTGTCGTGGTTCGGCGAGAACGAAGTGCTGGCGCGCGAGGGCGTCTACATGGCGCAGGCGCTGCTGCTCGCGTTCATCCTCGTCTACCTGCTGATGGTCGCGCTGTTCGAGAACTGGCTCTACCCGTTCATCATCATGTTCAGCCAGCCGCAGGCGCTGGTGGGCGCGCTGCTGGGGCTGATCGTGTTCCGCTCGGAGCTGAACATCATCTCGATGATTGGCATCATCGCGCTGGTGGGGATTGTGGGCAAGAACGCCATCCTGCTGGTGGACTACGCGAACACGCTTCGGCAACGGGGCATCCCCAGAGATGAGGCGCTGCTGGAGTCGGGCGAGACGCGTTTGCGCCCGATTCTGATGACCACGCTCTCGCTGGTGCTGGCGATGATTCCGATTGCGCTGGCGGTCGGGCGCGGCTCGGAGTTCCGCGCGCCGCTGGGCATCGTGCTGATTGGCGGGCTGACCGTGAGTACGCTGCTGACGCTCATCGTCATCCCGTGTACCTACACGGTGATGGACGACTTCACGCGCTGGCTGGGCAAGCTGATTTGGCGTCGGGGTGCAGTGCCTGTGGAGTCGGCAGCAGTGGAACCAACCCAGCGCGCGGAGGACGAGGAGGTCGCGACGCGTGTATAGTCTTCCTGGGGTGCGGAAGTTGCTGCTTCCGCACTCCGAAAGTTTCCCCGCTGGCGAACTCGCAGAATGCGGCATACGGGTATACTCGCGTTATGAGCTTGCTGGAGCGTATCGTGGTTGACCCGAGCATCTTCGGCGGCAAACCCGTTGTGCGGGGGCTGCGCATCAAGGTGGAAACCGTGCTAGCGTTGTTGGAACAGGGCGCAACGCACGAGGAGATCCTACGCGACTACCCCGACCTTGAACCCGACGACATCCGCGCTTGTCTTGCCTATGCACGCGCCCTCGTCGCGAATGAAACGGTAGAAGCGGTCTCTGTTGCGGGAACGCCGTGAAGTTTCTGCTCGATGTTCCTGTTAGTCGTGAGATAGCCGAGTGGTTGCAGGGGCAAGGGTACGATGTCTCGGAAGTGCGCACGATAGACCCTGCCCTTATAAGTGCCTATGCGGTGAATTTTCAACATGTGGCAACTGCTGCCCCCCCTCCTAACCTCCCCCGTGGACGGGGGAGACGCCGCGGCTCCCTCCCCGCCCGCGGGGAGGGTTGGGGTGGGGGCTATGTTTAAATCTCACTGCAAAGACACTCATTATACCAATCGCCACACCAAACCTAACAAAAACACGGGCGAATGTGAACCCCCTCCGCTCGGTTTCTTTCAGAAGCGGGGGAAACCAAGCGGGGGGGGGCAATCATAAACGCTGGCTACACGATTGGTATCACAGCTCCCCGATCAGCAGTGCGGGCAGCCCGCTGGTTTTCAGTTGCTCGCTCAGCTGTGGGGCGGTCTGCGTGAGGTAGGCGCGAATCGCGCTGTGTACCTCTTCGAACTCCGCCTTGACCTCGTTGAAGTAGGCGACCTGCGCGAGGGTCGGACCCGTGTTGCTGCTCATCTGCCCGTAGACGCTGTTCAGCCTACCGCGCAGGCGCGCGCTGCGGGCATACGCCAGCCCTGTGTTCGGGTTGTCCACCTTCGCCTTCAGCTCGCCGATTTGCTTGAGGTGGTCGCCAATCGCCTTGTCCAGCTCGTCGGGCAGCTTGTAGTTCTGCTGGCGGGCGACTTGGCGCAGGTTCGTCAGTTGCGCCTCGACGCTGGTCAGCACCTGCATCGCGCGGTTGAGTTGCCGAATCATGCCCAGCGTCTCCAGCGCGAACTGGTGTCCTGCCTTGATGCCCGTCAGGTACGGCTCCAGCGCAGGCTCCACCTTCACGGTCAGCAGCTGTTCCATTTCGAACTCACCCGCGATGAGTTTCACGCGGTAGGTACCAGGCAGCACCTGCGGTCCCAGCGGTCCCGTGTTGGGCGGGGGCGTCTGGCTCTCGTCGTCGGTTTCGACGGCTTCGCCGCGCATGCGCAGATCCCACACAACGCGATGGATGCCTGGCTCCTGCGGCACGCGCGTCAGTTCGCGCAGCAGGTTGCCCTGCGAGTCGAGGATTTGGATGCGCACGCGCCCCTGCTTGGGTTTCTCCCTGAGGTGGAAGGTAATCATCGCACCGTAGGGCGGGTTCGGCGCGACAATCGGGCGGTCGCCGCGCCCATAGCGCGTCATGCGACTGGAGTGCCGCCACGCCACAGGGGGGCTGAACAGATGCGCGGGCTTCTCCAGCACCGCAGGCGAGACCTCCTGCAGCGGGGTGATGTCGTCCAGCACATAGACGCTGCGCCCGTGCGTGCCGATCACGAGGTCATTCATCAAGTCATGCACCATAATATCGTGGACGGGCACAGGCGGCAGGTTCGGCATGCGCTGCCAGTTCTGCCCGCCGTCGAACGAGACGAACAGCCCGCGCTCCGTGCCCGCGTACAGCAGGTTCAGGTTGCGCGGGTCTTCGCGCACCACGAACACATACGCCTCGTCGGGCAGCCCGTTAGTCAGCGGCTGCCAAGTTGTGCCGCCGTCGGTCGTCTTATAGAGGTAGGGCTTGAAGTCGTTCAGCATGTGGCGATCGAAGGCGACATAGGCGGCGTTGGCGTCCGCGCGGGAGGGTTCCACATGCGACACGGGCGAGTTGGGCGGCAAGTTCGGCACATTCTGCGTCAGTTCAATCCAAGTCTTGCCGTCGTCGGGGCTTGTCCACAGGCGTCCGTCGTCCGTGCCGACCCACAGCCGCCCCTTCTGCACGGGCGATTCGGCAAGGCTGATAATCGTACAGTGGTACTCGGCGGTCGTGTTCTCCACCCACACAGGACCGCCTGCGTCTTTTTGCTTTTCGGGGTCGTTGGTGGTCAGGTCGGGGCTAATCACTGACCATGTGGTGCCAAAGTCGGTGGACTTGAAGACCACATTCCCGCCGACATACACGGTGTCGGGGTCGTGGGGCGAGGGGATGATCGGCGTGTTCCAGTTGAAGCGGTACTTGAGCTCGCTGGCGGGACCGCCGTCGCTGCGGCGCGCCTGCGGGCTGATGTTCTCCTGAACGCCCGTCGCCAAGTTCGTGCGCAGGATGTTGCCCCCCTGCGACTCGCTAATCACCATGTTCGGGTCGCGCGGGTGAATGAGGCAGTAGAATCCGTCGCCGAAGCTGACCATGCGCCAGTGTTCGTTGACGATGCCGCCCTCCTTGTTGCGCGCCCAGCCCATCCAGCTGCCGTTGTCCTGCAGCCCGCCTGCGACCTGATAGAAGGGCGCCTCCGCGCTACAGTGAATCTGGTAGAACTGCGCCAGCGGGATGTTGGCGACCACATCCCAGTCTTCGCCGCGATTGAGCGAGAAGGCAAGCCCGCCGTCGTTGCCGTTCCACAGCACATTCGGGTTCGTGGGGTCAATCCACAGCGCGTGGTGATCCACATGCACGGTGGACGCCATCTGGTAGGAGGTGCGCCCACCGTCGATGGAGGCGCGCAGCTGCGTCGCCAGGAAGTAGAGGCGGTTCGGGTCGCTGGGGCACACGCGCAGGTCAGTGTAGTAGAACCCGCGCGAGACGATGCTGGTCTCGCTGGAGATGCGCTGGAAGGTCTCGCCGCGGTCGGTGGAACGGAACAGCGTGCCGTCGTTCGACTCGGCGATCACATAGACGATGTTGGGGTTGCTGGGGGCGACCTTGACGCCGATGCGCCCCATCAGTTTGGGCAGCCCGTTGGTGAGTTTGCGCCAGGTGCGCCCGCCGTCGGTGGACTTGAATACGCCGCCCTGCTCGCTGCCGCTGGTGTGCGTCCACGGCTTGCGTTCGAACCGCCACATCCCCGCGTACAAAATGTTCGGGTTCACGGGGTCAATGTCGAGGTCGGACGCGCCGTGCTGCTCGTCGATATATAGCACCTTCTCCCAAGTTTTGCCGCCGTCGGTGGTCATAAACACCCCGCGTTCGGGGTTGGAACCGAACGGCGAGCCAATCGCGGCGACCCACACGGTATTCGGGTCGCGCGGGTGGACAATCACACGGCTAATTTGGCGCGTCTCGCGCAGCCCCAGGTACTGCCAAGTCTTGCCGCCGTCGGTGGACTTGTAGATCCCGCAGCCGATGGAGATGCTGTTGCGCGTGTTCGCCTCGCCTGTGCCGACCCAGATTATGTCGGGGTTCTGCGGGTCAAGGGCAATATCGCCGATGGAGGTGGTCTCCTGCTCGTCGAACAGCGGCGTCCAGCGGATGCCCCAGTTGGTGGTCTTCCACAGCCCGCCTGTGCCCGTCGCGACATAGACCGTGCTGGGGTTGCCGGGGATGCCCTCAATGTCCGTGACGCGCCCGCCCATGTTCGCGGGTCCGATGTTGCGCGGGCGTAGGTTTTTGAACAACTCCGCACTGACGCCTGTCGAGTCGCTAAACGCAAAGACGCTTATGCCAAGAAGGAACGCTACTCCTAAGGATAGAACTCGCCTGAACATAGCAAAGGCGTTCGACGCACAGGGAGGTTTTCCTGTTCAGGGGGTGGTAATAAGTGCCTATGCGGTGGATTTTCGACCTGCGCAACCCTGTACACAGGGGGCAAACACACAGGGTTGCCCCTACAAAACGGCGCCTCAGTAGGGGCAGACCCGCGTGTCTGCCCATTCTCAGTAGGGACAAACCTGCGTGTCTGCCCATTCTCAGTAGGGACAAACCTGCGTGTCTGCCCATTAGCATGTGAAATCATATTGCGAAGGCACTTACCAACCGCTGAACGCGCGACGCCAAACGCGCCCTCTATCGGGCTTGTGAGCGTTTTGGGGCTTGCGGGACGCATTCACCCCACACGGCTTGACACAGGGGCGTCCGATGTGCCATAATTTAGCCACGCTAAATATCAGGAGGCTGGCGAATGACACACGAGGTTCTCAAGGATGTCCCGCAGGGTTTGAGTCGAGAGCGAATTGAGCAGGTCGCGCGTCAGCGCGGCGAGCCAGAATGGCATATCCAGCGACGGTTGGAGGCGTGGGAGCGGTTTTCGAGCCTGCCCCTGCCCACCCCGAAGCAGGAAGATTGGCGCTACACCGACATCACAACGCTACACTTGGAAGACTACGCGGCGGTGGGCTGGGGCGACGCGCCCGTCGGCAATCCCCCAGCGCAACTGCCCGCATTCCTGACCGAGAACCCCACGATACGGGTCTATCACCGCGCGGGGTTCGGCTTCGAGGCGCACATCCCCGACGACCTGCGGGCGCAGGGCGTGCAGGTGCGCGACCTGTACGAAGTGCTGCTGACCAACCCCGAGCCGATGGAAGCGGACTTGGGGCGGCTCGCGCCCATCCCCGGCGACAAACTCACCCTGCTGCACGCCGCCGCGTGGGACAGCGGGCTGTATGTGTACCTGCCGCCGAATGTGCAGGTGGACGGCGTGATCGAGATTATCCACTGGTTCGAGACGCCCGGGCTGCACTGCCCGCACACGATGATTGTCTGTGAGCAGGGCAGCGCGGCGAATATCGTGCAGTCGTTTTTCTCGCCCGAAGGCGCATCGGTGTTCGTGCTGGGCGCGGTAGAGGTGTTCAACAAGCCCAACAGCGACCTGCGCCACGCGATTGTGCAGCGTATGGGGCGCGAGAGCCTGTTCATCAGCAGCGTCGACTACGAGCAGCGTCGGGACAGCCGCGTGCAGTCGCTAAATGTCGGGCTGGGCGCGCGGCTGGGACGCACTGTGCTGCAGCACCTGATGACCGAGCCTGGCGCAGAGGCGCGCCCGCTGGGGCTGTTCTTCGGCGACGGCGCACAGCATCTGGACTTCCGCACGCTGCAGGATCACCGCGTCGGCAACACCATGAGCGACCTGCTGTATAAGGGCGCGCTGTACGACGAGGCGGTGTCGGTCTTTTCGGGCATGATACGGGTGCATCCGAAGGCGCAGCACACAGACGCCTACCAAGCGAACCGCAACCTGCTGCTGAGCGACGCGGCGCAGGCGTACAGCATTCCGAACTTGGAGATCGGCGCGAACGAGGTGCGCTGCACGCACGGCGCAACCATCGGTCCCATCCAGCCCGATGAGGTGTTCTACCTGCGTTCGCGCGGAATTGACCCCGCCGCCGCTGAGGCGCTCATCGTGATGGGCTTTTTCGAGGTCGTGCTGCGCGAGATCAAGCCGAGCGACCTGCGCCTATCGCTACAGAAACTGTTGGCGGGCAAACTCAAGGGCGACGCCCCGCGCTACTTCATGGACTTGGCGGAGTTGGAAGAGGAGTTGGCGGGGGTGTGAGATTGATGTACCCCCCTCCTGCAGGTTCCCCCCGCTTCGCGAGGGGAACCGCGCATGGGTTTGGTTCCCCCTGCTCGCAGGGGGAACCTTAAGGAGGGGGTGGTGATTAACCTGACACGATTCACCACCACCGCCGCGTAATCGCCTCTACCGCGCGTTGATGCTCGGTCAGCACGCGGCGCAGGGCGTCGGGCGAGTCGTAGTTCAGGCTGCGGGCAAGCAACGCAAGGCGCGAATCGTCGGGCAACACCTCAGGCGCGGGGTCAAACAGCAGCGCCAGCCGGTTGCGCACCTGATACAGCACCTGCCACGCCTCGCGCAGTGCGTCGTAGTCCGCCGCGTCCAGCACGCCCCGCCGCCACAGCCACTCCAACTGCGTTAGTGTGCCCGTGCTGGGCGGGTGGTCGTCGGGTGTGGCGTGCTGCGCGACCAGCCAGTGCGTCAGGAACTCAATCGCGTTCTGCCCCGCGTAGCCGAGTTTCAGGTGGGTGTGTAGCGCACTGCTGGGCACGCGCTCGGTCAGCGCACGCAGGATGAGTCGGCGCATCTCGTCGCGTTCGTCGGGGTTGGGCGCGCCGCCGAAGCGATACTCGTTCAGCACGGCGACAATCGGCGCGTCGGCGTCGGCGTTCAGCACATCCGCCCGTACCGCCGCCAGTCGCTCCCACGGCGCGGCGACTTGCGCGTAGTACGCTCGCCAGCCTGACACCGTGCGCACCAGCGCGCCCGCCTTGCCTTCGGGACGCAACTGCGTGTCCACAGGCGGGAAGACCCCCTGCTCGGTCAGCCGCTGGCAGTGCGCAAGGAACGCCTGCGCATGTCGCTCCAGCGTTGGCAGGTCGGCGTCGTCGGGGCAGGCGAAGGCGAGATCCCAGTCGCTCTGGTAGCCGAGTTCGCCCGCGCCGAGACTGCCGAAGCCAATTAGCCACAGCGTCTGGTCGGGCGCGACCTGCTCCCACAGCGCGGGCAGCACGGCGCGCGCCAGCGCAGCGAGGTCGCGGGCGGTCTGCAGCGGGGTCGTCTCGCTCCAGAGGTCGCGTGCGCCGATGCGCAGCCACTCGCGCCGCGTGTACGCCGATAGGCTCGCCAAGCGTGCGCTCGCGCTCCGACACCGCTCCAGCCGCTGGGCAAGCGCGTCGCGATGCTCCTGCAGGCTCTTTGCGCCGCGGGCGACAATCTCCTCGCCGAACAGCATCTCCAGCAGTTCCAAGTGCGCCAGCAGGCGGTTCAGCAGGACAAGCGACTGCGCCAACTCTGCCAGTCGGTGCAGCACTTCGGGCGATTCGGCAAAAGCGAGGTACAGCCCCGCGCGGCTGGGGAAGGCGTCGGCGAGGCGTCCAAGTCCCGTCAGGGCGCGGTCGGGGTCGGGCGTGCGGGCGCAGGCGGTCAGCAGGGCGGGCAGAATCGCTTCGAACGCGCGTCGCTCGTCGGGGGGCGCGTCGGCGAGGCTCGCACTCAGCGCACGGTACGCCCGCGCAGGCTCCCCAAAGCCCAGCGACTGCAGTACACTCTCCCAGACCACTGCGCCTTCGTCGGTGCCGAGGAGGGGCAAGGCGGGTGTTAATTCTTCCCCCCTCCTTAAGGTTCCCCCCGCTTCGCGAGGGGAACCGAGAGGTGGGGTAGGTTCCGTTGCTTCGCGAGGGGAACCGAGAGGTGGGGTAGGTTCCGTTGCTTCGCGAGGGGAACCGAGAGGTGGGGCAGGCTCGGCTGCTTCGCGAGGGGAACCGAGAGGTGGGGCAGGCTCGGCTGCTTCGCGAGGGGAACCAAGCCCCTGTTCGGTTCCCCCTGCTTGCAGGGGGAACCTTAAGGAGGGGGTCGTAAACCCACCTGTCATCTCCACGCCTTGCGCGGAACTCCCCGCGCTCGATGGGGATGTCCCTGGCGTCGACAGGGATGTCCCTGGCGTCGATTGGGATGTCCCTGGCGTCGATTGGGATATCCCCGCGCTCGATGTTGGCATGCGCAGCACCCGTTCTCGAAAGGCACGGGCGACGGCGCGATGGTGCGCCAGTGTCTGCTCGAAGGCGTTGGGGTCAGTGAGGAACATCAGTTTGGCAAGGCGGGCGCGCGCTTTAGGGTCGGTCGGCAGCAGGTGCGTCTGGTGTCCGAACTGCAGTTGCAGGCGGTGTTCGACGGTACGCAGGAAGATGTAGGCGTCTTGCAGGGCGCTGGCTTCGTCGGGAGCGAGGATGCGGGCGTGCTTGAGGCGTTGCAGGGCGTCCAGCGTCGCGGGCGTGCGCAGGCGCGGCAGCCGCCCCCCAAGCATCAACTGCAACGCCTGCACCGAGAACTCGATATCGCGGATGCCGCCCCAGCCGTTTTTGAGGTCGGTCTCGTAGGCGTTGCGGGCGCGTGCTTGCGCTTCGGCGCGCTCGCGCAGGCGCACGATTTCGGCGAAGTCGGTCTCGCTCAGCGATGGGCGATACAGCCACGGCTGCAGCCGTTCCAGAAACTGCTCGCCGACCTGCAGGTCGCCTGCGCACGGGCGCGCTTTGAGCGTCGCCTGACGCTCCCACGGCTCCGCCCAAGTTTCGTAGTAGTGCAAGGCAGACGACACGCCCCGCGCCAGCGCGCCCACGCGCCCTTCGGGACGCAAGCGCATATCCACGCGGAACACAATCCCGCGGCGCATCGGCTCGGACAGCGCCTTGACCACCATCTCGGCGAGTCTCAGCAGGTACTGCGTCGGGTCTTTCGCGCCCACGAGGCGCGGCGGGTCGCGATACAGGAAGATGGGGTCAATATCGGAACTGTAGTTGAGTTCGCGCCCGCCCCACTTGCCCATCGCGAGGATGCAAAAGCCGTGTTCGCCTGTGACGCCCTGCTGCGCGGCGAGTTCGCGGTGGGACGCCTCCAGCGCGGCGTCGGCGCACACATCGGCGAGGTCGGACAGCGCGCGCATTGTCTCGGTCAGCGTCGCCTTGCCCAGCAGGTCGAGCGCGGTGATGCGCAGGTACTCCTGCTGCTTGAAGGCGCGCAGGCGGTCAAGTTGCATCCAATACGAGGTGCAGGCGCGCAGCAGGCGGCTGAGGTCGCGGCGCATATCGGCGCGGGTGCGCGGGCGCGTCAGCAGGCGCACATCGAGCAGAATCTCGCTGAGTTCGGGGTTTTGCAGCAGCGTGTCCGCCATGTAGTCCGACGCGCCCAGCACGGCAAGCACGGGCTTGAGCGCGTGGGGCGCGTCGGCGAACAGGCGGTAGTAGGTCAGCGTCGCGCCCAGCGATTCGAGCCAGCGGTCGCAGTTGACCAGCAGGCGGTCGGGGTCGGGCGCGCGCTGCAGCGCGTCGGCAAGCGTCGGCGCAAAGCGGTCGAACAGTTCCGCCTGCAGTCCATCTCCGCGCCAGCGCGCCCACAGCCGTGCGGCGCGTTCGGGCTGCTCGAAGGCGACGGCGTCGATCATATCTGCAGCGTGTTGCGCGCCCAGCGTCCGACAATCGGCAGTTCGTACCAGACGCCGTTATTGGCTTGGATGGCGGCAATAATCGTGTAGACCAGCACGGCAATCGCCAGCGCAATCGCCAGCGGTACGGCAAGCAGCATGCCCAGCCCCAGCGTGATGATGGAGAACAGCACCAGCGCAATCGCAACAGCCAGCGCCAGCAGTTGGAAAAAGAGCGCCTGCAGCGCATGGAACGCTACGAATTGCGAGCGGTCTTTGTAGACGAGGTAAATCACCAGCGGCGCGATGTATTGCCCCAGCGTCACGATGTAGCCGAGCAGCGTCAGCAGGTGCGCCAGCATCCCCCAGAGTTTCTCGTCCGCACTTAGCGAACCGTCTTGTGGATAGGTCATCGTCTGTACCCCTTGCAATTGTATACCCCACACGCGCTTTGAGACGCTTCAGGTATACTCTCCTGCAGTCGGACAAGAGGAGGCAATTAGATGCTGCAACCGTTCACTTCGGAGAGCGTGACCGAGGGTCACCCAGACAAGTTGGCAGATCAGATTAGCGACGCGATTTTGGACGAGTGCTTGCGACAGGACGCGCAGTCGCGTGTGGCGGTGGAGACGCTGCTGACGCGCGGGCTGGCGGTCGTTGCGGGCGAGATTACGACGCACGCCTATGTGGAGATTCCCGATGTGGTGCGGCGCACCATCAACGAGGTGGGGTACACGCGCACGGAGTACGGCTTCGAGGGCGACACCTGTGGCGTGATGGTCGCGATACAGGAGCAGTCGCCGAACATCGGGCAGGGCGTGGACACGGGCGGCGCGGGCGATCAGGGTATGATGTTCGGCTTCGCGTGCAACGAGACGCCCGAATTGATGCCGTTGCCCATCACGATTGCGCACGCCTTGACGCGCCAACTCAGCGAGGTGCGCCGCGCGAACCCCGACTTGGGCTTCCGCCCCGACGGCAAGTCGCAGGTCACCGTGCTGTACGAGAACGGCGCGCCGAAAGCCATCGACACGGTGGTCATCTCCGCGCAGCACGACCCCGAACTCACGCAGGCGCAGGTGCGCGAGCGGGTGCTGGAGCATGTGGTGCAGCCCGTGTTGGCGCGGTTCGCCGACCGCGTGGACATCAACGCGAAGCACTACTATGTGAACCCGACGGGCGTGTTCGTGATTGGCGGTCCGCAGGCGGACACAGGCGTCACGGGGCGCAAAATCATCGTGGACACCTACGGGGGCTTCTGTCGGCACGGCGGCGGCGCGTTCTCAGGCAAAGACCCGACCAAAGTTGACCGTTCGGCGACCTACATGGCGCGCTACTTGGCGAAGAACATCGTCGCGGCAGGGCTTGCCGAGCGCGTGGAGATACAGGTCTCGTATGCCATCGGCGTGGCGCAGCCCGTGTCGTTGCTGCTGGAGACCTTCGGCACGCACAAGGTAGACCCCGCCAAGATTGTCAAGCGCATCCAAGAGGCGTTTGACCTCAGCCCGCGCGGGATAATTCAATTCTTAGACCTGCAAAAGCCGCAGTACCTGCCGACCGCGAAGAACGGGCACTTTGGCAACCCCAGTTTCCGCTGGGAGCATCGCGACTCGGTGTCGGTGTTTGCGGATTTGGCGTAGGGGTTATTCTATCGGAGGCTATCGATGAAGATCCTCGTCGCCGATAAGTTCGAGCAGAGCGGGCTGGAAGGGTTGAGGTCGCTGGGCTGCAGCGTGGTGTACGACCCCAGCCTCAAAGACGACGCGCTGGTAGACGCCCTCCGCACGCACAACCCCGATGTGCTGGTCGTGCGTTCCACTAAGGTCACCGCGCCGATGCTGGAGGCGGGCGACTTGAGCCTGGTGATACGCGCGGGCGCGGGCGTGAACACCATCGATGTAGACACCGCCTCGCGACGCGGGATCTATGTCGCGAACTGTCCGGGTAAAAACGCCATCGCCGTCGCTGAGTTGGCGTTCGGGCTAATCCTGTCGCTTGATCGGCGCATTCCCGACAATGTGGCGCAACTGCGCGCGGGTCAGTGGAACAAAAAAGCGTTCAGCGAGGCGCGTGGGGTGTACGGCAACACGCTGGGGCTGATCGGCGTGGGCAACATCGGGCGCGAGATGATCACCCGCGCGCGGGCGTTCGGGCTGCGCACAATCGCGTGGAGCCGTTCGCTGACCCCCGAACGCGCGGAGCAACTCGGCGTCGGCTACCGCGCGACCCCGCTCGATGTCGCCAGCGAAGCGGACATCGTAAGCGTGCATGTCGCGCTGACGCCCGAAACGAAACACCTGTGCAACCGCGCGTTTTTCGAGGCGATGCGCCGCGGGGCGTACTTCATCAACACCTCGCGTGCGGAGGTGGTCGACGAGGACGCGCTGGCGTGGGCAGTGCGCGAAAAGGAGATCCGCGCGGGGCTGGATGTGTTCGAGGGCGAGCCGAGCGCTGGCGAGGGCGCGTTCCAGCACCCGCTGGCGAGCCTGCCGCTGGTGTACGGCACGCACCATATCGGCGCGTCCACCCAGCAGGCGCAGGAAGCCATCGCCGCCGAGGTGGTGCATATCGTGCAGACCTATATGCAGACGGGGCGCGTGCCGAATGTGGTCAACCTCGCCGACCGCACCCCCGCGAAGTACCTGCTGGTGGTGCGCCACTTAGACCGCGTGGGCGTGCTGGCGCATGTGTTCAACTGCCTGCGCGAGGCGAGCATCAATGTGCAGGAGACCGAGAACATCATCTTCGCGGGCGCTGAGTCGGCAGTGGCGCGTATCCAGTTGGACAGCGCGCCGCCCGAAGCGACCCTGCACGCGATACGCCAGCACGAGTGCATCTTCTCGGCGACGCTGGTGCCGCTGGGGGATTAGCACCCCGCGCCGAAGTTGAACAGCACCAGCAGCAGGTCGGCGTCGTCGACGATGCCGTCCATGTTCAGGTCGGCGCTGGGATTGTTGCCGCCGAAGTTGAACAGCACTGCCAGCAGGTCAGCGTCGTCGATGCAGTCGTCGCCGTCCACATCGCCCAGCACGAGTTGCGAGCGCAGGTAGGGATCCAGCGTGTCGCCGCCAGGCAGCAGCGTTTCTGGGAACTGCTGCGAGAGCGCGCCCTGCGCCTTTACATGCACCAGCCAGACGGGGGTGTAAAACCCGTCGTCGTCCAGAATCGCCTCGTCGCCCGCCTGCAGCGAAACGCGCCAGACGCCGTTCGCATCGGCGGTGGTTGTCTTTGTGATGCCTGTCCCTGTATTCAGGTTCGTGATTTGCACCGTCACGGGTCGGTTCGCGCCGTGCGGGGCGAGGTTGCCAATCAGGATCGGGCTGTTGATTTCTTGTTGTGTCCAAGCGAGCCGATTCGTGCTGCTGACGAACTCAGCGTAGAAGTAGCGCGTGAGCGGCGCGTCCGCAGGCACAAAAAAGGTAATCACCGCAGACTGGCGCGGCGGGAGCGTGAGGCGCTGTTGGATGTCGGGCTGGAATCGAGTGCGCCAGTCGGCGAGTTGACGCCCCGTGAGCCGTCGCGCGCCCTGCGTATACAGGTACAGGTCGCCGATGAGTTCCTGATTGCCGCGATTCTCTACGGTGAGTTGCACGCGCCGCGAGCCGTCGTCCTGATACACCGACGGCGCGAACCGCCACGACAGGGGCAGCAGCGGCACGATATTCCCGTTTCTGAGCCAGTGGAGCGTTTGGAACCCGCTACTGCCGCTGCACCAGTGCGTATGTTCCGCCTCGAACGCCCACAGGTCGCCCCTCGTCCCGCCCGACGCCTCGATGTCGCGCACGACACTCCCCGTGAAGTAGTGTTCCAAGTGGGGCGGGTCGGGAATCTCTGGGTAGAACACGCGGTCGCGTTCTGTCGATTGCCCGTCGGACACTCTGAGTAAGTATTGTGTCGTCGGGGTCGCATACTCGTACTCATAGTGGAGGCTGACTGGGCTGTTGCCTGGATGGGCGAAACGCCCTGCGACTGCCCCCAGCGCGTCTTTGGGCGTCGGGAGCGTCTGCACAACCTTGACGCGAAAGGCGTACTCTTTGGTCGTGTTCGCCGCGTTCACCACACGGAACTGGATGTACCAATCCTCGACGGGCGTCGGCGTGTTCATCTTGTAGCCGAAGGTTTTCGACGCGCCGGGCGCAATCCGCGCCGCGGGCGTGTTCGCCTGAAAGCGCAGGTTGTGCGGAATCGCGTCCCACGGCACATCGGGCAGGTGCGCCCAGTTCGGCGGCGTGCTGGTCGCCTGCAGCACCCCCGCCGTCGTATAAAGCACATGCAACTGGTCTACCCACCACCCGCTGTTGTTGTTCTGCACGGTCATCTGGTACTCGTTGGTGAGCGGGTTGACCAGACTAATCGTGATTTGCACATTATTTTGCGCCATCAGAGATGACGCAAAAGCCATCGCGATTGCTATTCCAAACGCCCTCTTTCGGAGCATAATTCACCTCACCCGCTATTATAGCACAAATGCCCTGCCGAAGCGTTATAGCCCCCCGCCCGTGCCGAGCGGGGAGCGTTGAGCGAGAGGGGGGTAAAGTTAGCAGCCCGTACCGAAGTTGAACAGCACGATGAGCAGGTCGGCGTCGTCGACGATGCCGTCGCCGTTCACATCCGCCGCGCCGCCCTGTCCGCCGAACGCGAACAGCACCTGCAGCAGGTCGGCGTCATCGACGCAGCCGTTGCCGTCCACATCGCCCGGCGTGCGCGGAATGTCCTGACCCGACACGCCGCCACCGCCCATCTCGATACCCGTTACCACCCAGCCACTGGGAGCCACGAAGGGCAGTTCGAAAACGCCCGGCAAGCGAATCCCGCCATCGTCGTACAGCGGCATTTCTTCGCCGACATCCGGCAAGTCCCAATCCGCGAACTCGCCCGTGGCTTCCGACCCCACGACTTGCATGTTGGAATCCCAGCGGATGTGGATGCGGGATGCCTCGCCGCCTTGTCCTGCCGTTCGCCCCTTGAGCAAAGTGACATGCCCTGTCTTCCTGTCCTTTGGTCCAGTGCGCGCGGTCGCGCCGTCGTCATTAGGTTGCCACCAGAAGTTCGACGCGCTGAGTTCGAACAGCACTTCCTCGCGCGTGTCTCCCGTGCGAATGTTTCGGTAGCGGACAATCACAGGGTCGTACATCTGCACGCCGCATTCCCCGCCAATAGAGTCTTGGAACTGGGGCGTCCAGCCGACCGTGCCCTGCGTGATGTTCGGGCAGGAGATGACGATGTGCGAGTTCGCAGCGGCGTGTGCGCCGTGCATGCGGCATACCGCGCAGGCGCGTCCAGAAGCCGTGTGCGTGCCCTGTAGGCAGTTGGTTCCTGCGATCCAGTTCACATTGAAGCTGGCGCACGCTGTCGCAACCGCGCAGTTCTGACCACCTTGCGTGATTTGCGCTTGAGCGCACTGGCTATCGCTGCTGGGCACGCTGTAGGTTTGAGAGCCACTGTTTGTGTTGATAGTCGGGGGAAGGTTGTTCAGATCCCAAACGGCGGCTCGGGTGTTCCAGTTCCAAGTCACCTGCGGCTGCTGACAGCCTTGCGGCAGGCACAGCGTGAAGTTATGAATCACGCGGAAGCTACAGCATCGTCCCTGGTTCTGCGCCGTTGCGGGCGTCAGCCCGACGGCGGCAACAGTCATCGCCAAAGTCGCTAATATCCCATAGTGTCGTCGCATGGTTAGGTCCTCCGTTTCGTTAATGCAGCCGCAGAGCCAAATGTACCCACCTTGACGCTTGGATTCGGGCGAATTCGGGGAAAGTTCCTGCAATCCGCCGAATCTGGCAGTTGTATGGGGGCGTTATCCGCCCGCGCCGAAGTTGAACAGCACCAGCAGCAGGTCGGCGTCGTCCACTGTGCCGTCGCCGTTCAGGTCGGCTTGCGGGTCGCCCCCGCCGAAGGCGAACAGCACCTGCAGCAGGTCGGCGTCGTCGATCACATCGTCGCCGTTCACATCGCCCAGCGTCTGGAAGCGCAGGTCAAGGTAAGCGAAGCCGCCGCTCGCGATGGAGACGCTTGGCAGGCTCACGGACAGGTAGCCCGCCGCCTTCGCGCGGATGGTGTAGGCGCCTGCGCTCGCGACGCGCTCCGAGAATCGCCCGTAGGCGTCCAGCGTTGTGGCGATGGTCTGCACGGTGTTGCCGCCCTGACGCAGTTCGAGCGTGAGCGGCGCGCCCAGCGGCAGCCCCTGCTTGCCCTCCAGCCGCGCCTGACCCGACACAATCGCAGGCGGGTTCACAGGGCGGATGCGGTACACCCGATTCGCGTACAGGCTCACCACATACAGATAGCCGTCGGGACCGACCCGCAAGTCGGTCACCACGCCCCAGTTCGCGCCGAAACTGGACAGGTTGCGCTCAGTGGATGAGTCCGCCACGCGGTCGGCGAGCGCGCCCGTCAGCACGAAGTCGTCGCGCGCGGCGTTCATCGTGAAGCGATACAGCCTGCCGTTGTTGCTCTCGCCGACGATGACCTCGTCGCGCACGCCTGCGTCGAACCGCGCCGAGCGCACAAAGACGATGCTCGTCGCCCCAATCGGCTGCAGCCACGAGAAAACGGGGTCGGCGTAGTAGGCGTTCGGCAGGTAGATGAGGTCATTCGCGTCGTAGGCTTGGTTGCCGTTCTCCGAGTAGGTCGCGTTGCGCGAGTCGGGTCCCATAATCTTGAGCCAGCCGCTGTTGAAGCCGCGCCCAACGAGGTTGATTTCGTCGTACACATTCGGTCCGTTTTCGGTGAGCCACAGGCGCGCCGTGAGGCTGTCGAAGACCATGCCGAAGCTGTTGCGAATGCCATACGCCCACAGTCGCCGAATGCGCGGGTCGGCATGGCTGACGAACGGGTTGTCGGGCGGTGTGGAGCCGTCGGGGTTGAGCCGAAAGACGCCGCCGACGCCCGCGACCGCCGTCGCGCTGGTGTTCTGCTCGATGCGCGGGTTGCTCAAAAAGCCGCGATTCAGGTCGCCCGTGACGCCATAGAGCTTGCCGTCGGGACCGAACAGAATCACGCCTCCGTCGTGGTTGGGACCGTTGTTTTGCGTCGTGTCGCGTGGGAACGCCACGATTAGCGTCGGCTCCACCAGCGCGGAGCCGTTCCAGCGATACCGCTCTACGCGGTTGTCCAGCCACGCCGACTGGGTGGAGGTGTCCGCGCCTGTGCTGGAGCGGGTGTAGTAGAGGTACACATGCCCATTCGTGGCGAAGTCGGGGTGGAGCGCGATGCCGAGCAGCCCGCGCTCGCTGGCGTAGTTCACGGGCAAATCCAGCACGGTGCTGACCACCGCGCCGTTCTGCACCAGTTTGACGCGCCCGCTGTTTTTCTCGATCACGAAAAAGCGCGTCGGGTCAGACGGGTCTAAAAACGCCATCGCAATCGGGAACGATAGCCCGCTGCTGACAACGGTGTCGTAAGTAAGGTCTGAATCGACCAGTGTCTGGGCGTGTAAACTGCCTGCCAAAACAAGCCCTGCTATCCAAAAGCCTGAGCGCATGCGCATAGCCTATTATAGCCTATTATGCACATCTGCGCGCGGCTTAACACTTGCTTTACACGCATCAGAGGTATAATAACGCGCGTATGGATACGGCGCAACGACGGCTGCCCGAGTTTGTGCGCGCTGCCGTCGAGCAACGGATGGGCACGGCGGATATCGAGTTCGCGTTAGCGTCCGATTTGTCGCCAGACGGGCGGTTCGGCGAAAGCTGGCTCGTGCTGGCGAATGAGACCCTGCTGACCCTGCGCGTCGATCACACCCCTGTTGAGACCAGCACCAGCGCGCGCTTGCCCTGGCTGCGCAAAAACAACAGCCAGAACGGCGTCGCGCACAGCAACGGCGCGCCGTACCTCAGTGGCAGCGCGCCGCGCGTATCGATACAGATGGTCGTCCCGCTGACGGACATCGTCCAAGTGCGCACGACGCAGCTGGTCGGCGCGTCCGCGCTCGAGGCGGTGCTGCACGATGGGCGCGTGTTGGAGCTGATTCGCTACAGCAGCGCACTGGCGCATCTGTTCGGGCAGGCGCGCCTGCGCATCGAGGCGATGCTCAAAGACGAGGAGCCGCCCCCCTTCGAACACAAGCAGCTGGCGTGCGAAAAGTGCGGGCGTCCTATCCCCGAAGACAGCATCTCGTGCCCCGCGTGCCGCTCCCAAAAGCAGGTGCTGCTGCGCCTGATGGGGCTGGTGCGCCCCTACTGGAAGTATATGTGGCTCTCCACCTTTCTGGCGATTCTGACCGCCGCAGTGGAGCTCACCCCGCCGTACCTGACCAAGATTCTCATCGACGAGGTGCTGGTGCCCCGCTCGAACGCGCACCTGTTTGGCTGGCTGCTCGGCGCGCTGATTGGCATCCGTTTGTTTGGCACGGGCGTCAACATCATTCGCGGGCGACTGAACGCTTGGCTGGGCAGCGAAATCTCGTTCAATCTGCGCTCGCAACTCTATCAGCACCTGCAGTGGCTCTCGCTCAGCTACTTCGACAAGCGGCAGACAGGCTCGATTATGAGCCGCGTGACGCGCGACACGGACGCCTTGTACGACTTTGTGGTCAACAGCGCGCCGACGATTGCGCTCAACCTGTTGATGATTATCGGCATCGCGACCGTGATGGTGCTGATGGACTGGAAGCTGAGCCTGCTGGTGCTCATCCCCGCGCCGTTTATCGTGTGGCTCTCGCGCTATGCGTGGCGGCGCGTGATTCGCGTCTGGCGGCGGCACTGGCATCGCTGGTCGCGCCTGACCGCGCACTTGGGCGGCACGCTGTCGGGCATCCGCGAGGTGAAAGCCTTCACGCAAGAGCAGCGCGAAATCCAGACCTTCGACAAGCGCAACTTCGAAATCGCCGAGACGGGCATGGTCGCAGGCAAAATCAACGCGAGCGTGTTCCCCCTCATCTCGTTTCTGGTGATGTCCAGCTCGTTCGTGATTTGGTATGTGGGCGGGCGCGGCGTGCTGGAGGGCAACTTCGAACTCGGCAAGCTGGTGGCGTTCCTGTCGTATATCGGGATGCTGTTCGGACCGCTGAGCATCATCACCAACATTATGGACTGGGCGTCACGCACGGTGACCGCCGCCGAGCGCGTGTTCGAGGTGCTGGACACCGAACCCGAAGTGCGCGACGCGCCGAACGCGCAGCCCCTGACCGAAGTCAAGGGCGAAATCATCCTGGAGAATGTCTCCTTCGGCTACGAGAAGCATCATCTGGTGCTGCACGAGGTGAGCCTGCACATTCGCCCTGGCGAGATGATTGGGCTGGTCGGTCCGTCGGGGTCGGGCAAGACGACGCTGATTAACCTGATTTGCCGTTTTTATGACCCGACGCGCGGGCGTATCCTGCTGGACGGCAAAGACCTGCGCGAGGTGCGCATGCAAGACCTCCGTCGGCACATCGGCGTCGTGCTGCAGGACAACTTCCTGTTTCCGGGCACCATTCGCGAGAACATCGCCTACGCGCGCCCCGACGCGACGCTGGAGGAGATTATCGAGGCGGCGAAGGCGGCGAACGCGCACGATTTTATTATGCGCTTCCCCGACGGCTATGACTCGTGGGTCGGCGAGCGTGGGCATCGGCTTTCGGGCGGCGAGCGACAGCGCATCGCGATTGCCCGCGCGATTCTGCGCAACCCGCAGATTCTGATTCTGGACGAGGCGACCGCGTCGGTGGACACCGAGACCGAGCGGCTGATTCAAGAGGCGCTGGAACGGCTGGTGCAGAACCGCACGACAATTGCGATTGCGCACCGCCTGTCGACGCTGCGCAACGCCGACAGGATCATCGTGCTGGAGCGCGGGCGCGTGGTGGAGGTCGGCACGCACGACGAGCTAATGGCACGCGAGGGCGTCTATCACCGCCTCGTCACGATGCAGATGGAACTCAGCAAGTCGCGGCTGTTCGTGGGGTAGGGCGGTCGGCGAACTCACCGCCTGCCCTCCAGTTTAGCGAGGGCGGCTTGGAGGGAGTCGGGGTGGTCGGCAATCAGGCGTTGCAGGATGGCGTTCGCCGCGTCGGGCTGCCCCTGTTGGTGCAGCAGGCGGGCGTGCAGCAGCAGCCATTCGGGGCGGTCGGGCAGGTCGGGATGGCGGGTCAGCGTCTCCAGCCAGCGCAGGGCGCGCGCCCGCTCCTGACGGTGTTCGGCAGTGCGCAGCAGCGTCTGCAAGGTCGGCGCGTCCAGCGTGTGCAGGCGGTCTAACTCGCTGAGCAGGTCGGCGGCGTCGGCGGCGTGCGCGTCGTCGCCCCGCGCCAGCGCGCGTTGCACCGCCTCGCGCAGCAGGGGGCTTGCTTCGTCGGGGTCGCCCAGCATCGCCCACGCCGCGCCCTGCAGGTAGCGCACGCGCGGCGCGTCGGTTGTCGGCAGTTGCTGCAGGTAGCGCAGCGCGTCGCCCGCCGCGCCCTGCTGCAGCGCACGCTCTGCACACTCCAGCAGGTACTCCTGCTCGCCCTGCGCGCCCGCGCCCCACAGCAGCGCCAGCGTCAGCCCCGTCGCGAAGCCGCCCAAGTGCGCCCAGTAGCCAATCGCGGACGGCGTCGGCTGACCCGCCTCCAGAATCGCGCCCGCGCCCTGCAACAGCACCCACGCCAGCACGCCCACCCACATCGGCACGGACAGCCCCCACCGATTCGGCGACGCCCACACCAGGCGCACCCGCCGCCGATAGAACCGCAACGCGAAGTAGCCCACCAGCCCCGAAATCGCGCCCGACGCGCCCACCAGCCCCTCGCGATACAGCGACGGCTGAATCGTCAGGCTCATCGCCCAGTGGACGCCGATTGCGCCCAGCCCGCTCGCCAAGTAGAGCGCAAGCCACCGCCACGCCCCCAGCGCACGCTCCACATAGACCCCGAACAGCCCCAGAAACAGCGCGTTTTTCAGCCAGTGCAGCCAGCCCGCATGTACAAACAGGCTTGTCAGCGCACTGAGCAGCGACGGGTGCGCAGGGGTGAACCCCCACGCCTCCACCGACTCGGCGCGGGCGGTCAGCCACAAGGTAAGGACAGTGTTCACCCCCAGCATGCTGAGGGTCGCGAGGGGCAACGGGACGCGCATGCGCGCCTCACCAACGGCTACGAGACGCTCGCGAACGCCTCGTCGGGGATGTCGAAGTTCGCGTAGGTGTTCTGCACATCGTCGTGGTCTTCGAGGGCTTCCAGCAGGCGCATCAGTTTCTGCGCGGTCTCGCCCTCCACGCGGACGGTAGTGGTCGGCGTCAGCTCCAGTTGCGCTTCGGCGATGGGCAGCCCGCGCGCCTGCAACGCCTCGCGCACGCGGTGGAACTCATCGACGCTCGTCAGCACGCGGTAGAACTCCTCCTCTTGAGACACATCCTCCGCGCCCGCCTCCAGCGCAAGCTCCAGCAGTTGCTCTTCGGCGATGGCTTCGACGGGGATGGTGATGACGCCCTGCCGCTTGAACTGCCATGCGACGCTGCCCGTCTCGCCCAAGTTGCCCCCGTGCTTGGAGAACAGGTGGCGCACTTCAGCGACGGTGCGGTTGCGGTTGTCGGTCATGCACTCCACCATAATGGCGACGCCGCCAGGACCGTAGCCCTCGTAGGTGATTTCCTCGTAGCTTGCGCCCTCCAGCTCGCCTGTGCCTTTCTGGATGGCGCGCTTGATGTTGTCGGCGGGCATGTGGTTCTCGCGTGCCTTTTCAATCGCCAGTCGCAGGCGCGGGTTCGCGTCGGGGTTGCCGCCGCCTTGTTTCGCAGCGACCGTGATCTCCCGCGCCAGCTTCGTGAACAGCTTGCTGCGCAGCGCGTCCTGCTTGCCCTTGCGAATGCGAATGTTATGCCACTTGGAATGTCCAGCCATCGCTCTGCCTCCTACGATAGGATACCCGAAACGCGCCGAAACACGGAGATGGCATGCTCAAGCGCAGCGTCGTCGATGTCCTTGTGCGTCACGAGGCGCAGACGGTGCGGGTCTAACGCGATGCACAGCACGCCCTCGGCAGCCAGCGCGCGTTCCACTGCCTGCGCGGGGTGGGCGGTCTGCACATAGACCATGTTCGTCTGCACGGTGCGCAGGTTCACCGAGAAGCCTGGCAGTTCGGCGATGGCTTCGGCGAGGCGTTTGGCGCGGGCGTGGTCGTCGGCGAGTCGGTCAATCATCGTGTCCAGCGCGACCAAGCACGCCGCCGCCAGCACGCCCGCCTGACGCATCCCGCCACCCAGCATCTTGCGCACGCGATGCGCCTCGCGAATGAACGCTGCCGACCCCACCAACACCGATCCCACAGGGCAACACAACCCCTTCGAGAAGGCGACCATCACCGAGTCGGCGTAGCGCGTCCACGCCTGCGCCGAGACGCCCAGCGCTACACTCGCGTTGAACAGCCGTGCGCCGTCCAAGTGCAGGCGCAGCCCGCGCCTGTCCGCCAGCGCGCGCAAGTCGGGCATCAATTCAGGCGGCAGGATTGTGCCCCCGCAGCGGTTGTGCGTGTTCTCGATACACAGCAGGCGCGTGCCGGGCGTATGGTCGTCGGCGACACGGATGCGCGACTCGATGTCGGCAAGGTGAAACACGCCGTCGGCAATCGGATAGGTCTCCACCTGCACGCCCGCAATCACGGCGGGAGCTGCCAGTTCGTAGTGCAGGATATGGCTTTCGGCGTCCACCAAGATCGCTTCGCCCGGCTGTGTCCACACCTTGACGGCGATTTCGTTCGCCATCGTGCCCGACGGGGTGAACAGCGCGGCTTCGTGCCCCAGCAGTGCCGCCACGCGCGCCTGTAGGCGGTTCACGGTCGGGTCTTCGCCGTACACATCGTCGCCGAGCTCGGCGTCTGCCATCGCGCGGCGCATTTCGGGCGTCGGCAGGGTCACGGTATCGGAACGCAGGTCTACACGCATACGCCAAGTATATCCGTATCGATTAGTCGCGTCGGCTCGCTCGTCTGTGCCACGGCTCACGCTCCTTGCGTACCCACGCATCGCTATCCTGCAAGGCTTCGTGGTCTGCCCACATGCCGAAGCACGGCAGTTTGGCAAACTCACTCACCGACGCTTCAGACTCGGCGCTTTGATTGGGCACGCTACCCAACAGTTGCATCACCCTACGCTTTGCATCAGGCGATAACTGGCGCACCAACTCAACGACTTGCTCTTCCGATAGTTCCAGCTTCGGCAACGCTCTCACCCGCCTGAAGTGTACCCGACATTAATTTTCCGCTACACAGGGTGATGCCGTGTGCGCGAAGTTCCCTCGCCGAAGCGGGTACAATACCCTGCGCATGCGCTTTCTGGAGCCGAGTTATCTGCTGCTGCTGCCGATGGCGCTGCTGGGGGTCTGGTGGAGCGGTCGGCGGCTACTGGGGCTAAGTCGCGGGCGCAAGCGACTGGCGCTGGCGTTGCGAATGCTGGTGTTCGCCCTGCTGATTCTCGCGCTGGCTGCCCCGCAAGCCGTGCGCCCCAATCGCGGCACATGCACCATCTTCGTGCTGGACGCCTCCGACAGCATTTCCGACGCAGGCAGGCAAGCCGCCAAACGCTACCTGCAGGAAGTCATCAAAACCCGCGGCGAGGACGACCTGGTGGGGCTGGTGGTGTTCGGGCGCGACGCGGTGGTGGACTTTCTGCCCGCCGAACTGCGCGAGTTGCCGACCATCTACTCAAAGCCTGCCGCCGACGGCACGAATATCGCCGCTGCCATCCGCCTTGCCAGCGCGATGTTCCCCGACGGCAAGAATCGGCGCATCGTGCTGCTGTCCGACGGCAACGAGACGGAAGGCAACGCGCAAGACGCCGCGCTGGTCGCCGCGACCGAGAACATCGAAATCGATGTCGTGCCGTTGGAGACCGCGCGCCATGAGGCGGAAGTGTTGGTGCTGGAGACGCACGCGCCCAGCGAGGTCAAAATCGGCGAGCCGTTCAACCTGCGCGTAGTGATCGAGTCGCGCAAGGCAGCCGAGGGCGTGCTGGTGATCGACCGCGACGGCGAGCCTGTCAAGCGCGTGCCTGTGCAACTGACGCCGGGCAAAAACGCCGTCGTTGTGCCTGTCCGCACCGACCGCGAAGGGTTCCATCGCTACCGCGTGTCGCTGGAGGCGCGTCCTGACGGCGACCCGCGCAACAACTTGGGACGCTTTTTCGTGCGGGTGCGGGGCAAGCCGCGCGTGCTGCTGGCAGAAGGCGGCGCGCCCGACCCGACCCGCGCGCTGGAGCGTGCGCTGCGGGCGAACAATCTGGAGGTCACGCGCGTCTCGCCAGCGACCTTCCCCGCACGCGCCGAAGACCTGCAGAACTACGACGCCATCCTGCTGCACGATTTGCCTGCGACCGCCCTCTCGCCCCAGATGATGCTTGCCCTGCAAAGCGCGGTGCGCGACACGGGGATTGGCTTCGCGATGATTGGCGGCGAGAACTCGTTCCTGCCCGGCGGCTACTACGAGACGCCCATCGCTGAGATGTTGCCTGTGGACTTGGATGTGCGCCAGCGTAAGGTCTTCCCGCCCGCAACGGTGGTGATTATCGTGGATATTTCGGGCAGCATGGCGGTGGAGGAGGACGGCATCCCGAAGATTCAGTTGGCGGCGCGCGGGGCGATTGAGACGCTGAAACTGTTGCGCCCATACGACCAGTTCGGCGTGATTGTCAGCGGCACGGGGGTGGACTGGCTTGCGCCGATTCAGAAGGCTGCCAACCGCGAGCAGGTGATTGCGCAGGTGTCGCGGATGTACGCGGGGGGCGGGGGGATTTATGTGCGTCCGTCGCTGCTGTTCGCCGAGAGCGCGCTGACGCCCATCCAGACGACGACGCGCCATGTCATCCTGCTTGCCGACGGCGACGACTGCGACGAGCAGGGCGGGTGCTTCCAGATTGCGCAGCGCATGCGGACGATGGGCATCACGATGTCGGTGGTGTCGCTGGGGCAGGGCAAGGATGTGGAGTTTTTGAAGCAGTTGGCGCGGGTGGCGGGGGGCAACTTCTACCTGACGGAGCGGGCGCGCGACTTGCCCCGCCTGTTCACTGCCGATGTGTCGCTGATGACCCGTTCGGCAATCGAGGAGGGCGCGTTCATCCCCAAACGCACCGCCTCCGACGAGATGCTGCAGGGCATCGACTGGAGTCGCACGCCGCCGTTGCTGGCGTATGACCTGACCTCCGACCGCCCGCTGGCGCGCACGCTCCTGCGCACGCACAAGGACGACCCGCTGCTGGCGGTGTGGCAGTACGGCTTGGGGCAGTCGCTGGCGTTCACTTCGGACGCGAAGCCGAAGTGGGCGATGCGCTGGGTTGGCTGGAGCGAGTTCGCGCCGCTGTGGACGCAACTCACGCGCGGGATTTTGCGCAGGGGGGGCAAGCAGCGCTACGAGACCGTCGTGCGCTTGGAGGGCGGCGAGGCGGTTGTGGAGATGCAGGCGTTCACCCCGCAGGGCGAGCCGATTAACTTCCTGCAGCCCGAGGTGCGCGTTGGGCTGCCGACGGGCGAGGGGCTGACGATTACGCTGGCGCAGGAGGCGCCGGGGCGCTATGTCGGGCGGTTCCCCGCGCGTGGCGTCGGCGACTACACGCTGAGCATCATCGAGAAAGACCCCGACGGCACGACGCGCGTCAACACGACGGGCTTCGCGATTCCGTACCCCAGCGAGTACCGCTTCACGCGGGCGAACCTGCCGCTGCTGACGCGCCTTGCAGAACTCACGGGCGGCAAGGTCAACCCCGCGCCTGCCGGGGCGTTCCGTCCCGTCGCGCGGCAGGGTCGGTCAGTGCGCGATTTATGGCGCAGTTTCCTGTGGCTGGCGTTGGCGCTGCTGCTGGTGGACATCACGGTGCGGCGCGTGGCGACCCCGTTAGCGGAGTGGGCGGCGTTGGCGCGTGGTGCGTGGGCGCGTCTGGTGGGCAGGGGCGTTGGGCGTCGTCCTGCACCGCAGGCGCAGGCGACGGCGCGGCTGCTGGGCGTCAAGGCGCGTGCAGGAACCCGCCGCGCCGAACCCGACGCCGCGCCGACGCCGACCGCGCCTGCCAGCGCGCCCCCTGTTGCTGCCACGTCAACCGACGCGCCTCCGACACCCGCCCGCGCGCCCGCCCCATCACCAAAAGCCGCTGCAACCACCCCTGCAGACACCACCAGCCGCCTGCTGGAACGCAAAAAACAGCGACGGCAGTAGGTGAAGTGCGGCACTTCTGAGAGGATGTAGGGGGAGCGGTATAATATCCTTGATGGAGCCACTCGACTACCGCGAGCGTCGCTATCTTTCGGCGGTGGAAGCAGCGCGGATACTGGGTGTATCTACAGGCGCGCTCCGCCCATACGGATTTCGGGAGGTTGGGCAAGCATGGACGACTTCGGGGAAACGCTACAGCGTTACTTAGAAAGGCTTACGGAGCTGCGCAGGAGACGCGCGTCAGAGGCAAGCATTCGCAACGAGTTCCTGCGATTTTTGCAAGAGGCTTTCCCGCGCCTAAGCCTCTCCGAACCGACCGAGCTGGAAAGGTTTGTTCCAGGATTGCGGGTACAAGGAGGCTCGGTTGATGCGCTCTACGGCGACTTAATCTTCGAGTTCAAGCGCAAATTGGATGACGCCAGTCGCAGGGACGGCGAAAATCAGCTGTGGCGATACCTGACCAACCAGGAGACCCCGTATCGATTCTTTGGCATTCTGACCGACGGCGAGACGCTTGTGGCATATGCCCTGCGAGATGAGCATCTGGCGAAGGTCGACGAACTAAAGCTAAGCGTAGAGGCTGTTGAGAAGTGTCGCCTTTGGTTGGACTGCTACCTTTTTCATGAGAGGCAGCGTGCGCCGACGGCGGACGACATCACGCTGCGTTTCGGGCAACATAGCCCGACCTTTTGGCACAGTTTCAGGCTGCTGCGGAGCGCATGGCAAAGTGCGAGGAACGACCCTTCTGTACAGACGAAGTTCGCCGAGTGGCAGAGCCTGCTCGCTATCGTCTATGGAAGCACAGTGGGCGACGAGAACCTGTTCTTGAGGCATACCTACCTTGCCCTGTTTGCGCGGGTTCTCGCCTACCTGTCGCTGAACCGCAAATCGCCCAACGATGATGAGCTGGCAGGGCTTGTTTCTGGGGAAACCTTTGAGAACACGGGATTGGACAATTTCGTCGCAGACGACTTCTTCGCGTGGTCACGAGACTACCCTGAGACGGAAGATTTGCAGCGCGCCCTTGCGACGCGCCTGACGACAGCATACGACCTCGACGCAATCAACGAAGACCTGCTGAAGGGGCTGTATCAGGGGCTTGTGGATCCCGAAACCCGTCATGACCTCGGCGAATTCTACACGCCCGATTGGCTTGCTGAAATCACCCTCCGCGAGGCAGGTTTCCCAGGTTCCTGCCCGCAGCCGTCGTTGTTAGACCCCGCCTGCGGTTCAGGCACCTTTTTGTTTACCGCTATCCGCTTGCTGCGTGAAGCAGGCTATAAAGACGCCCAACTGGTTGAGTCCTGCGCCTCACACTTGGCAGGTGTGGATGTCCACCCGCTGGCAGTCACTATCGCCCGCACGAACCTTGTATTAGCGTTGGGTAATGACTTGCGCGGCTATAACAAGCGATTCGCCGTACCCGTTTACTTGGCGGATAGCCTTAACTTACCTGAGAATTTAGGTCAGCAAGAGGTGTTGAGCGTTCCTGTGGACACTGAAAACCTGTCCAAGATCGCTGGGAAGGAAACACCGAAAAATCTGCCCCAAGCGTTTCATATTCCTGCAGCGGTCGCTGCGCATCCAGAACGACTAAGCGGCGCGCTGAACGCTCTGCAGGAGTTCGCAAAGCACGAAGTTAGCGAGCAAGATGCAGCGAATGGACTCTCCACGCGATTGAGGGAGTTGGGCATCTCCCAAAACCAGCAGTGGTCGTGGCAAAACAATCTTCGCTTGATGCGCTGGCTACTGCAGCCCCCAGCCACCGACACGGTATGGCGGTTCATCCTCCAAAATGCTTATCGTCCTGCACTAGCGAGGTTGAGCATCAGATGCCACGAGGCAGCGAATCAATTTGTGGCAGCCGCTACCCCAAAGACGCTGAATCAGCCTATCGGCAGCTTGCGCCAAAAGGTACGGGAGACTCTGACGAGTCAAGTTTCGCAGATTGATCGACTCGTCGCTGAGCTGTTGGGGCTGTCCTCGTAGACCAATTATGCAGCCAGAGTTCACGCTCTGAGCTGAACTATTGGTACTACTTCCCAGCGTCTAAAAATCGCTCCTGTACCGCCTGCTCCAGCGACGCCTTGAGGACCTCCAGCGGCTGCAGTCCGTCCAGCACGAGGAATCGGTTCGGCTCGGTGCGGGCGAGTTCGAGGTAGCCCGCGCGGATGCGATTGTGGAACGCCAGCGTCTCGGCTTCGAAGCGGTTGGGCGCGTCAGCGCGGGCGAGGGCGTCCTCCACAGGCAGGTCAAGTAGCACGGTCAGGTCGGGCGCGAGGTTATCCGTTGCGATGGCGTTCAGGCGGCGAATGAGGGGGATGTCCAGCCCGCGCCCGTAGCCTTGGTAGACCAGCGTCGAGTCGGCGCAGCGGTCGCACAGCACCCACACGCCTTGCTCCCGCGCGGGCAGGATGACCTGCAGGGTGTGCTGGCGTCGGTCGGCGAGGAACAAAAACAGCTCCGCCCAAGCGTCCAGCGGCTCGTGCAGTAGGATAGGGCGCAGGTGTGCGCCCAGCGCGCTGCCGCCTGGCTCGCGCGTAAGTCGCACAGGCACGCCCTGTGCCCGTAGCCACTCGGCAAGGTGGTGCGCCAGCGTGGTTTTGCCCGCGCCTTCGACGCCCTCGAAGGTGATCAGCGGCGCGTGGGGCATCAGTCCTCCCGTTCGGTGTCGGTGTAGATGGGCAGGATGCGCACGCGGCGGTTCGGCTCCTCGCCGACGCTCTCGGACAGCAGGCGGTACTTCTCGACGAGTTGGTGCTGGAGTCGGCGCAGGTAGCTGTTCTGGGGCGAGAGTTCGTACGGTTCGGCGGTCGCCAGCACCAGTTCGACGCCTTCCTCCGCCTCGCGCAGGGCGCGCTCCTCTGCCGATTCGCCGTTGGCGGGCTTGTGGAACAGGTCGCGCAGCGCGCTCACCAGTTGCGCGTAGGTGTTGCTGCGCACGACGGCGACGGGCAGGTTGCGCTGCACAGCTTCGCGCACTTTGGGCGGGCGGCGCTGGTAGGTGGAGTGCAGCACGATGACGGCGTCGGCGTCCGACACATCGCGGGCGACATAGGCGGGCAGGTGCAAATCGCGCAGCGCCTTCTCCAGTCGGCTGCGGCTCACGCCGTAGGGGAACACGCGCGAGGGCGCGTTGCGTCGGCTCTCGCCGCTGACCAGCGTGGTCGTGCGCGGGGGCGGGGGCGCGTACTCCGCCTCATGCTCGTGCAGGGGCAGTTCAATCTGGGGCGTGCGCGGCGAAAGGTCGCTGCGCTGCACCACTTCGTAGCCGCCGCTGTCGGTCTGCACGCGGATTTCGGGGCGGGGCGACGCGCCGCGCAACATCCGATCCACCGTCTGTGCCACATCGTGGTGAATCGCCAGCCGATGGTAGTCCAGAATCTCGATCAGCACATCGAAGGTCGGGGGCGCTTTGCGCTCCAGCACGGTCTTTTGGGTGCCGCGCCGACGCGCTTCCTCGTCCGACAGCGTCACGGTCTGAATGCCGCCCACAAGGTCTGACAGCGTTGGGTTCATCAGCAGGTTCTCTAAGGTTGTGCCATGCGCCGTGCCAATCAGTTGCACGCCGCGCTCGGCGATTGTGCGGGCGGCGTATGCTTCCAGTTCCGTGCCGATTTCGTCGATGATGATGACTTCGGGCATGTGGTTCTCGACGGCTTCGATCATCACGGCGTGCTGCAGGCTCGGTTCGGGCACTTGCATGCGGCGGGCGAAGCCGATGCCGGGGTGGGGGATGTCGCCGTCGCCTGCGATTTCGTTGGAGGTGTCCACCACAATCACGCGCTTGTCGTACTCGTCGGCAAGCACGCGGGCGACCTCGCGCAGGCGGGTGGTCTTGCCGACGCCCGGTCTGCCCAGCATCAGCACGCTTTTGCCCGACGCGATGATGTCGTGGATGATGTCAATCGTGCCGTAAATCGCGCGTCCAACGCGGCAGGTCAGCCCCACCACTTTGCCCTGGCGGTTGCGCATGGCGGAGATGCGGTGCAGCGTGCGTGGGATGCCTGCGCGGTTGTCTTTGCCGAACTGCCCGATGCGGTCGGCGACATACTGCAGGTCGTACTCTTCCACCTGCACGCCCTCCAATCGGATGGTGCGCTGCATAAAGCGCGCTTCGGGCATGCGTCCGAGATCAAGCACCACCTCCAGCAACTGGTTCAGGTCGGGCTGTTCCTCCAGCCACTGCCGCAGGGCTGGAGGAAGCACTTCCAGCATCGCGTTCAAGTCGTCCGCAAAATTCTGCTGCGTCGCTGGGCTGGGCGCAGCGGCGGCTTCCTGCTGGGTGTTCTTTCGCTCTGGCATGGATGTGCTGAATTATACCCCGCGTGGACGCCGTCGGGTATACTGTTGCACTCGGAGGTACACCTATGCCGAATACCAAATCAGCGAAGAAGGCGTTATTGAAGTCGCGCGAGCGGCACCTGCGCAACCGCTCGACCAAGTCGGCGATTAAGACCTACTCGCGGCGCGTGAAGGAGTTGGCAGACAAGGGCGACACAGAGGGCAGCGTGGCGAGCCTGCGCCGCGCGATCAGCCTCATCGATAAGGCGGTCAAGCGCGGCATCCTGCACAAGAACACGGGCAACCGCAAGAAGTCGCGCCTGATGATCGCGCTCAACAAGAAACTGGCGCAGCAGCAGGGCGCGTCCGCCCAAGAGTAGGCGCAGGGTATACTCTGTGCGCCATCACATACCGCGTCCGACGCGCACGGGTGTCCCCTGAAGGGGATTGTCAGCGCGGATGACGGCGCGGGAGGAACCAACCCGGAGGAAACCTATGGCAGAACTGAGTATGCGTGAACTTTTGGAAGCGGGCGTGCATTTCGGGCATCCGACCCGCAAATGGCACCCCAACATGCGCCGCTATATCTACGGCGCACGCAGCGGCATCCACATCATCGACCTGCACAAGACCGTTGAGATGTTCGACAAAGCGCAGCGCGCCGTGAAAGAGATCGTCAACAGCGGCGGGCATGTGCTGTTTGTGGGTACGAAGAAGCAGGCGCGCGACGCTATCAAGGAAGCCGCCATCCGCAGCCGACAGTACCACATCACCTACCGCTGGCTGGGCGGCACGCTGACCAACTTCCGCACGATTCAATCGCGCGTCAAACGCCTCAAAGAACTGGAGCGCATGATCCAGGACGGCGAACTGGAGCGCATCCCCAAAAAGGAAGCCTCCCGCCTGCGCAAGGAATACGAGAAACTGGAGCGTAATCTGGGCGGAGTCAAGGACATGCCTGGGCTGCCCGCCGCGCTGTTTATCGTTGACCTGAAGGAGGAACACACCGCCGTCGCGGAGGCGCGCCGACTGGGCATCCCCACCATCGCGATTGTGGACACGAACTGCAACCCTGACGAAGTGGACTACCCCATCCCTGCCAACGACGACGCCATCCGCGCCATCCGCCTCATCGCGGGACGCATCGCCGACGCCATCATCGAAGAGAAGCAACTCGAATGGCAAGGCGCAGTGGTCGTCCCTGAAGCGGAAATCCCTGTAGTGGAGGAAGAAGCCCCGCTCCCGCCCGAACAGGTGGCAGAGTACGGCAAGATGTTCGGCGAGGAGATCCCGACCGAGCCGCGCCCGCTGTCGGACGAGGAGATTATGGGCAAAGAGTGGGAACTGATGAAGCGACACCGACTGGAAGACTTGGAGGAGGAATACCGATGAGCATAAGCCCACAGTTAATTAAGACGCTGCGCGACGAAACGGGCGCAGGGTTCATGGACTGCAAAAGCGCGCTGGAGCAGGCGGGCGGCGATGTGGAAAAGGCGCGCCTGATCCTGCGTGAAAAGGGCGCGATTATCGCCAGCAAACGCGCCAGCAAGGAGGTCAATCAAGGCGTGATTGCAGGCGCGCTGAGCGCAGACGGACGCACAGGCGCACTGATTGACTTGCGCTGTGAGACCGACTTCGTTGCCCGCAACGAGGAGTTCCTGAGCCTCGCTGACGAGCTGCTCCAGCATGTGCTTGCCGTCGGCGCGGAGGGGCAACTGGACGCGATTTTGCAGCGCCCGTCGCTGGCTGACAGCAGCCTAACCGTCGAGAAACAGATTGAACTCGCCATCGGCAAGACGGGCGAGCGCATCGCCTTCCAGAACTACGCGATTGCGCGTGTGCCCGACGGCGAAAACGGCGTCGTGGACATCTACATCCACCACAACAAACTCGTCGGCGTGATGGTCGTGCTGACAGGCAGCGCGGACAAGGACGCCATGCAGAACCTCGCGCACGAAATCGCCATTCAGATTGCCTGGAGCGCGCCGCAGTACCTCACAAAGGACGAGATTCCTGCGGAGACCCTTCAGCAGGAGTTAGAGATCGAGAAGCAGCGCGCCATCAACGAGGGCAAGCCCGAAAATGTGGCGGAGAACATTGCGCGCGGGCGTGTGAACAAGGGCTTCGTGCAGAAAGTCGCCCTGCTGGAGCAGCCCTTCTACAAGGACGAGTCCAAGACCATCGGCGATATGCTCAAAGCGGCGGGCAACGACCTGAAGGTTGTGCGCTTCGTGCGCTTGGAAGTCGGGGCGTCGTAAGGCGAGACTGTTTTGTACCCCCCTCCTTAAGGTTCCCCCTGCAATCAGGGGGAACCGAACGGGTGCGTTGCTCGGTTCCCCTCGCGAAGCGGGGGGAACCTCAAGGAGGGGGGCAAATATAAACCCTGCCACACAGTTGGTATAACTGCACACTCCACAAACTATTTCCCGCACGGCGTGTTCGGCGGCAGACCGCAGAACAGCCGATCGTATGCCGTGAGTAGCACCTGCTCGCTGCGCTCCCAACTGAGGCAGTCCAGAAACCGCTGACGACCGTATTGGCTCATGAAGCGGCGGCGCTCGTCGTCCATCAGCAGTTCCAATATGGCATCGCCGAACGATTCGGGGCGGTCGTCTGGGGGCGAGATGAGCGCGTCCTGCGCCGACCACTTGTTCTCGATGCTCTGCGTGGCAACGATGGGCACGCCGACCGCCATGAATTCGATGATTTTGTTCATCGTCGAGCGCGCGGTGTAGGTGTTGTCGGGGTCGCTGGCGACGCCCACATCGGCAGCGCTGAGGTAGCGCAGCAGCAGGTCGCGCTCGCGCACGAAGCCCGTGAAGGTGATGTAGTCGTTCAGGTTCAGTTGCTGCGCCAGTTGCTTGACCTTCTCTAAGCAGTCGCCTGAGCCAATCGCGAGGAAATGCACATCGCGGTAGCCGCGCGTGTAGACGATATGATGCGCCGCCTTGACGAAGATGTCCGTGCCGTCCTGCGGTCCCATGATGCCCAAGTAGCATACAAGGTGTTTTTTGCCGCGCTTGACGCTCAGGTCAGGCTCCACAGGCATAAACTCGGTCGCGCGGGGACCGCTGCGCACGATCACAATCTTTTCGGGGTCTGCCTTGCCGCGTTCCAGGGCATTCTGGCGGTACGACTCGTTCATCTCGATAATCATGTCCGCCAGGTGATAGGACCAGCGTTCGAACAGCACCTGCAGGTGATAAAACAGCCCGCGCTTTTTGAAGCGCACTTCGTAGAGTTCGGGGCACAGGTCGCGATGCTCGTACACGAACTTTTTGCCGCGCGCCTTGTAATACAGTCCGATGGACCAGAAGATGTCCAGCGGGTTGCCCACATGGAACACATCGAAGCCTTGCTCGCGTTCCACGCGCTTGCTGAGTCGGATGGTGTGCCACAGGCAGTAAAGCGCCTCCTTGACGAAGTTGCCGACGCTGTGGGTGGGGGGCAGCATCGGGTAGCGGTAGAGGTGGACGCCTTCCAGCACGCAGTAGTCGGGGTCTTCGGGTGGACGGGGCGAGATGACCGACACATGGTAGCCCGCGCGCTGCAGCGAGGTCGCCACTTGCCACATGCGGCGATCGTGCGGCACGGGCAGGTTCTCCAGCACCAAGAGAACCTTGCGCGGCTGCTCCTCAAGCGAACCGACTCGCTCCATCTCAGGCTCTTTCAGCATACCAACTCCTGCGCGATTGGATGAGGCATCGGCGTCAGCCCCATCAGGCGGCAAACTTTCTCGGCGTGCGCTTTGATCGAGTATTGCTCGGCGGTTTGGCGTGCGGCGGAGCTGAGTCCGTCCCGATTCTGGTAGCAGCGCTCGATGAGGGCTGCCAACCGTTCGGGGTCGCGCTCGGTCAGCACATAGCCGTTCTCGCCGTCTTTGACCACAGCGGGCATGCCACCGACATTCGTGACGACCGCGGGCACGCCGCACGCGAGCGCTTCCAGCAGCGCGGTCGGCAGTCCTTCCCACAGCGAGGTCATCACGAACACATCCGCTTGATAATAATACGGCAAAATCGCCTCGCGCGGCAGCAAGCCCGTCATCACTACAGAATCGGAGACTCCGCACTGCGCGATAGCGTTGCGCACTTCGGTCTCGACGGGGTTGAAATCGTGCGAGCCGCCGACGAGGGTTAGCACGGCGTCAGGGTGGCGCTGGCGGAACCGCGCGAAGCCCGCAATCAGCAGATCCAGTCCCTTCGAAGCGTCCAGCCTGCCCACGAAGAGAATGCGCGGCGCGCCGTGAGGGCGTTCTGCAGGGGGCGTGTATTCGTCGGTCTCGATGCCCAGCGGCGTGTAGTGGATTTTGTGCGCGTGCTGCGGGAACTTGGCGACATAGTAGTCGTGGTCGGCAGGGCTGATGGTGAA
>ENA-ORXB01000901-ORXB01000901.1-sediment-metagenome-genome-assembly--contig:-NODE-901-length-45278-cov-4.442114_pt1 | contig 45278 bp, 31 predicted proteins | sample MGYA00237863_ERZ511475 | MGnify/ENA primary metagenome ERZ511475 (study PRJEB26305, sample SAMN06343858) | sediment metagenome | isolation source: hot spring sediment | place: Canada: British Columbia... | reverse complement strand
GCAACACCTTCTCCTATCTGACCCTGGAGGGAGGGAAAAGGGCTTTCGTGAAAGGCGAGCAGCTTTCGGCGCAACTGGGGGTTTCGGGGTGGATCTATTACACTCCCCCTCAGGGCCAGAACCGCTATTTCGACCTGCCGAAATTCATGGCCACCATAACCGGCGTCGATAGCTTTGTGGAGCGAGCGGGAAAGGAAGAGGTGGGGGGAACCAGTTGCCACCACCTTACCTATACCCTGGAGGGGAGGAAGGTGCTGGATCTGCGCAAGCAGGAAGACCCCTCGCTAGAGGAAAAATTGCAGGGCTTCGATATCAGCGGGCTGTTGAGGGATTTCCAGGTGGATATATGGATCGGGGCGGCGGACTCTTTGCCCCGGCGCATCCTCATGACGCTGGAGCTCCTGGCGGAGGAAGACATCAAGAGCTCCAGCACTTACCGCATGGAGCTCTATGGCTGGGGCGAGGAGCCCCCGGTGGTTATCGAGCGGCCTCTCTCCTATAGCGAGGCCCTGTGATCCCTACCGCCCGGGAGCCATCCATTTCGGGCCGCCGCCCTCCAGGATCGCCACCCTGAACAGCGCCCTCGAAGGCTGATATAATACCCTAGACCAAACGGCAACAGTCTCAAGGCAAGCCGTCGATTTTATTTGACATAGGAGGAGAGATGGAAGCGACCGTCAAGCCGGTGTCCTACGTGCTGATACTGATAAGCGTGGCCCTGGCCATAAGCGGGCAGATCTGCCTGAGGCGGGGCATGGAATTGGTGAAGGAGAGAACGCAACTGGAGGCGGGAGAGCTGTTCAAGAAGCCCTTTACCCTCATAAAGGAGATAGCCAGGACCTGGCTGGTCCTCCTGGGGTTGGCCATCTTCGTGCTCTCCGCTTTTACCTGGCTGATGGTGCTGGCCGAGGTTCCCCTAGGGGTGGCTTACCCCTTCGTGAGCTTGACCTATATAGTGGTGCTCTTTTACGACAAGCTCTTCGAGTCCTATAACATATCGGCATGGAACTGGCTGGGAGTGGCGGCCATCGTTATCGGGGTCATTATGATCTCCTTGGGGCGGACTTCCACTTGATGGTCTTGGTGGCGACGGGCTCGCGGGGGATCGGGGCATGAGAGTCGTACTGGACGGAACGCCTTTCCTTCTGGAAAAGACGGGTATAGGCCACTACACCGAGAATCTGGTTACTTACCTTAAGAAGGAAAGCGCGAAGCTGGAGATAATCCTTTTCTCCCTCTCCCTGCGCGGCGGCCACCGCCTCAAACGTATGGCCTCCGAGCTTCCCGGTGTGGAGCTTAAAGGCTACAATCTCCCCGCCAATTTCCTCTATTATCGACTCTGGGCAAGAACCTCCCTCCTCCCCGCCGAAACCCTTGTGGGCAGGTTTGACATCTTTCATGCCACGAATTACCAGGCACCGGCCCTGCGGGAGGCCCGCCTCGTTACCACCGTCCACGATATAAACTTCGTGCGCTTCCCCGAGATGCAGAGCAGGGGAATCAGGCGGTTCATCGGTGCCCTTCCCCGCCTGCTGGAGAGGTCGGTCGCCGTGCTGGCGGATTCCCATTTCACGGTGGAGGAGCTCATGGAGGTCTATGGGTTGCCTGAGGAGAAGGTGCGCGTGGTTTACCCCGGTTTGAACCCGGTCTTTTTGGAAAAGCCTACCCGGGAGGAAACGGAAACGGTCCTGCGCGCCTATTGTCTCACTCCACCCTATCTTGCCTACATCGGCAACCTGCACCCGCGGAAGAACCTGGCCACGTTGGTGGAAGCCTTTGCCATACTGCGCGAAAGGGGCCTGGATCGCAAGCTGGCGGTGATCGGCGGCGGAGGGCTGGGAAAGCTCAACAACACCGAGTATCGCAAGCTGACCAGGCGGGTGAAAGACCTGGGTTTGGAGAAGGAGGTTGTCTTCACCGGTTACGTACCAGACCAGAGCCTGAAGTCTCTCCTGTTGCGCGCGGATATGCTGGTATTCCCTTCCTTATACGAAGGCTTCGGCCTCCCGCCGCTGGAGGCCATGGCTTGCGGGGTTCCGGTCATCACCTCACGGAGGGCTTCTCTGCCCGAGGTGGTGGGCGACGCCGCCTTGCTTCTAGACGATCCCCTGGATGCCCAGGAGATCGCCGCCAAAGTCGAGACCCTTATAGAGGATCCATCGCTCGGTGTCGGCCTGGTGGAAAAAGGTTTTGCCAGGGCCAGGGAATTCACCTGGGAAAAGGCTGCCGGGGAGGTTTTAGAGGTCTATCGCCGGGCTGTCGAGGGGAGGTAGGGTTGTCCGAATCGCGTCGGCCCGGCAAGGAAACCATGAGGGTAACCCTCATCGCTACCCTCCTCAACGAGGAAAGTTACCTGGCTGAGTGGTGGGGCAGCATCGTGGGTCAGACCCGCCTCCCGGACGAGATGGTGGTGGTGGATGGGGGGTCGACCGACGGCACGATGCGCGAGCTTTCCCTCCTGGCCGAGAAAGCCCCTTTCGAGATGCGCATCGAGGTGCTCACCGGCAGCAACATCGCCCAGGGGAGGAACAGAGCCGTGGCCCTGGCCTCCCACGCGGTGATCGCGGTCACCGACGGCGGCTGCATCCTGGAGCCCCACTGGCTGGAGAACATCCTGCGCCCCATGGAGGAAGACGGCGAGGTCCTTTTGGTGGCGGGCTTCTACCAGCCGCTGCTGGGAGGGTGGTTCCAGGAGCTTTCCGCCTGCGCCACTTTGCCCTTACCCTGGGAGGTGACGGAAAGGCGCTTCATGCCCTCCTCCCGCTCCCTGGCTTTTCGCCGTGAGGTGTGGGAGCGAGTGGGAGGCTACCCGGAGTGGCTGGAGATAGGCGAGGACATGTATTTCAATCATGCCTGGAAAAAACTAGGAATAAAGCGCGCACTGGCCAAGGACGCCCTGGTTTACTGGAGGATTAGGGAAAACCTGCCCTCCCTGCTCAAACAGTATTTTCTCTATGCGCGGGGCGACGGCGAGGCCGGCATGTATCCCCAGAGGCACCTGCTGCGCTTCGTCACCTACGGCTGGCTGGCGGCCTGCCTGGCCATGCGGAAAAAGAGGCCCGCGAGGCGGGTGACTCTGGCCGCGGCGACGCTCTACGCCGGCAGGAGGTGGGCGCGCGTTCCCGCCTACATGTCGGAGAAGCCGACGGCGGCGAAACTGGCGGCGGTGGCCTGCATTCCCGCACTGATGGCGGCGATCGACGTGGCCAAGATGGCCGGATACGTCGCCAGCCGGCTAAGGAGAAAGCCATGAGAGCGGCTTTGGTGGTCGTCAATTACAACACCGCGGATGACCTACGAGTATGCCTTTCGTCGGCGCGCCATGGTCTGGGGATAACGGCGGCGGTGGTGGTGGACAACGGCTCCACCGACGGCAGCAGGGAAATGGTGATGGAGGAATTTCCCTGGGCCCGCCTGGTGGACAACCCGGGCAATCCGGGTTACGCGTCGGCCTGCAACCGCGGCTTGGGGGCCACCTCGGAGCCCTACGTCTTCATCCTCAACAGCGACGTAGAGTTCCTGGAAGACGGGATGGAGGAGGTGCTGGATTACCTGGATGCGCATCCGGATATAGGGGTTCTGGGCCCTATGTTGTTAAACAGCGACGGCACGGTGCAGATGAGCTGCCGCCGTTTCCCCTCTATGATGGAGAACGCCGTGCACGGCTTCCTGGGTGAAGTATGGCCCGATAATCCATTTACCAAAACCTACCAGATGAAGGATATGGAGAGGGATGAGCCCCGGGACGTGGACTGGGTGTCGGGAGCGGCCATGCTCCTCAGGCGCGACGCCGTGGAGAAGGTGGGCGGTTTCGACGAGCGCTATTTTATGTACGTCGAGGACGTGGACCTGTGTTGGCGCGTCAAGCGAGCGGGGTACAGGGTGATTTACCATCCCGCTTTCAGACTAGTGCATCATATCGGCAGGGCCAGTTCTCAGCAGTCCCTGCGCATGCTCTACCGGCACCACCAGAGCATGTTTATCTTCTTTCGCAAGCGCTACCGGGGATGGCGCGGGCTGGCGCTTACTCCTTTCGTGGCGGTAGGACTGGCGGCCAGGTTCGCTCTGGAGCTGGCCATCCGCAGGTTCAGAGCGGCGCGAGAGCCGGCGGATGTTGCTGGACCGGTACGGTAGCGGGCGGGGCCGCCCGGAAGACTCTTTGGCCATGAGGCTTGGGTGTCGACGTCATGAGAAGTTATTTGCAGAAAAGAAAAGCGGGAATACTGGGATTTCTCCTCTTTTTCGGGGTGGCCGTATTTCTAACCTGGCCCTTGTTGCCCAACCTCTTCGGCAAACTTTATGGAGAGGCCGGCGACCCCGTCAACACCGCCTGGGCTTTCGGTTGGTTCAGGGAAACCGCTCTTTCCTTTAAAGCCGGTGCTCTGCACTATCCTTATGCCGCTTATCCCGCCGGCATACGCGCTTACTTTCCGCTGCCGTTGCTTTATATGCCGTTGGCTCTCGTCACCTACCTGCCGCGGGGCGAGGCAGCCGCTTATAACCTGATCATCCTCCTGGGAATCACCCTGAACGGATTTTTCATGTACCTGCTGGGCGAGAGGCTCTTCAAGAATAAGTACGCCGCGTTGAGCATGGGCTTGATTTACGTGTTCTGCCCCTATGCCCTCTCGCGAGCGAGATATCATTACAATTTGGCCACCATTTTCGTATTCCCCATGGTACTGTACGCGCTTCTCGCCCTGAGGGAGAGCTACGATTCCAAACACAAAGCGGTGTTCTTCGTTGTCCTCATGCTGGCTCTCAACCTGCACCCCTATTACTCCTGTATGGTGATCTTCATGCTTGCCCTGCTTGCGCTGTTTTTCCTGGCCAGAAAATGGAGGCAGGGAGAGATAAGGGAAAGCTTGAGGATGGTGCGTGGTTGCCTGTTGCTGACTGTCGCCGCCTCCGTTCTTACCGCCGGCCTTTTTTACCTGCAACTAGCCCTTACCAACGACGGGTTGTCGGTCATCAGCAGGAGGGAAGGAGACCTGTATACTTACGCCGCCCAGGCCTGGTATTACCTGGTGCCGTCCCCTCACGGCGCCTTGCTCGGCGAGGCCGCCCAGCGCATTTTTTCGGGAAGAGTGCCGGCGGTAAATATCGAGGAATACGTGATCTTCCTTGGCTACAGCAATTTGTTCCTGGCCGTCCTGGGCACCGTGATCTGGACGGCGCGCCGTTTCAGCCGGTGGGCGAGAAGGGTTACCACTGGGCTGCGCGAAGGTTCCGCCTGGTTGATACCCTTCGCCTGGACGCTGGGGTTGGCCTCCTTTCTCTTTTCCCTGCCTCCCACGGTAAAGCTGGGGGGGATCACCCTCTACCTCCCCTCATGGTTCATTTACCGGGTTTTCCCTTTCATCAGGGTATATGCGCGCTTCGGGGTATTGGTGTTCTTTTCCGTTACCCTGGTCGCGGGGGCCTGTTTCTCCTTCCTGCTCGCGGGCGTGGAAAGGAGGTGGCGTGCGGTGGGCGCTGTTCTGCTGGGGCTGGTCCTGGCGGTGACGCTCTGCGAATTCCTGGAGGTAGGGGAAAAGCCCATGCAGGATCTGTACCGGCGCGTCGCGCCCTACGAGCAGGTGAGGGATTTGGGGGAGGGCACGGTGATCGCAGAGTACCCCTTCGTGGCCAGCGACGAGTCCTACCATTCCCTCTATCTCTGGAACCAGCTCTTTCACCGCAAGGTGATGCTTAACGGGCCGGCGTTGGGCACGGAGGGCGAGGCCATGCGTCTGACGGTAGCCGACCTGTTCGATCCCCGCACCCCGGGCCGCCTCGCCTATATGGGGGCCGATTATGTAGTAATCCACAAGGATCTCTACCAGCGGGGCAGCGAGTATAGCTATACAGCCGGCGGCGTGGACCTTTCCGCCCTCCCGGAAGGGCTGGAGATGGTGGAGGAAGGCCGGGATTATGCCCTGGCCAGAGTGAGGGCAAGCCGGCCGCCGGCGATGGTCATCTACGACCCCAAGTGCAGTCTGGTTTACTTGCCGGGGATGAACCCCGGGCTGTGGCTGCAGTTCGGGAAGCAATGGACCATGAAGGTCGATGCCCAGAAGGACATGACCGCGGATGTCGAGTTCCATATCTATTCCGTCGAGGGAGACCGGGACTTGAAGGTGGACGCGGGAGAGGGAAGGGAGATCACGGAGACGGTGGGCAACGCCATAATGAAAATAACCATCCCTGGCGTTAAGCTTCAGGCCGGCGTCAACCTTGTCTGCCTGGAGACCACGGCGGAGGAGGTTCCCTACAACAAGGTTTTCGGCGGACATGACGGCAAACCGGTCAGCTTCGTCATGTCCTTTTGGGAGATAAGGGAAGCGGGGAACGGCGCCCCCGCCGAGTAGCTTGCGTATCGACATATCGTCGCCGTAGGGGAGTTTCCCCGCGCTTAGCGTGTATAATGCGCTTGTTCTACGGGGGAGCCGCGCATGGATCTGAAAACCTTAAAGGGTAAATACCTGACGCGGGAATACGCGGTGCTGGCCTTCATGCTCCTGGCCACCTTCATCGCCAACGTATCCAATTACGGCTTCAATATCATAGCGGCACGCTGGTTGGGAAAGGAGGATTACGGCGCTCTGGCCTCGCTGCTTTCCATATTCCTCATCTTCACCGTTCCCACCACCGCCCTACAGGCAGTGATGGCCAAGTACGTGGCCATTTTCAAAATCGAGGCAAAGGAGGCGGAGACGAGCGCTCTCTTCAAAGGCTTGGTGAAGATAATGGCGGCGATAGGGGTCATAATTTTCGCTCTATTCGCGGCCTTCAGCGGCGTAATATCCGGCTTCTTGAAAATCGATTCGCGCTTTTCCGTCGTCGTCCTGGGCAGCGCCATCGCCCTGGCCGGCCTCTACCCCATATTCCTGGGTTCACTGCAAGGGTACCAGTATTTCGGCCACATGGGCTCGAACATGATGATCCAGGCTTTTGCCCGGGTACTGGTGGGCATCCTCCTGATCAGGATTGGCTGGGGAGTTAGCGGGGCCATGGGGGCATCCACGCTCGCCCTTTGCGGCGCCATAACGCTTGCCTACTTCCAGGGGCGGGCGATTTTCGGTATCGCACGACCGCCGCGAGAGGTAGACATAAGAGAGGTGTTGGGGGAGTTCATACCGGCCATGGCCATGTTCGCCATCTTTTGGTCCTACACCGGCGTGGATGTGGTGATTGCCAAGCGGGTGCTCTCCTCGGGATTGGCGGGAGACTACGCCTGCGCCGTTTTCATGGGGAAAATCATCCTTTTCCTCCCCACCGCGGTGAGCATGGTCATGTTTCCCAAGACGGCGGAGCTGTGGGCGAGGCGCGAGCGGACGGTGGGGGTTTTCGTCAAGTACTTCCTCATCGGGGTGTGCCTCAGCGGTTTCGTAGGTTTCCTCTATATAATCATCCCCCGCTTCCTCATCTCCATCCTTTACGGCGGCGAGTACCTCAACGCAACGCAGGTCATGGGGTTCTTCGGCGTGGCCATGACCTTCTACACCGCGGTGAACATCATGATCATGTACTTCGTCTCGGTCAAAATGACCAGGGCGCCCAACCTGATCATGGCGGGAGCGCTGCTCCTTGAGGTGCTGGCCATGTCCCTAGCGGCCAGGAGCCTCAGGCAGTTCGCCTTTATTCAACTGGCGGTATCGGCCCTGCTGGTGCTGGCCCTGTTCGCGGTGGTGGCGAGGATAAGCCGAAGGGAAAGGGATCTAAAACGGCCTTTGCAATAACCGTCGCGCCATCCCCCGGACCCCTTAGGTTCCTTATGGAGCATTTATCCGGGTTGTTGAGAGAGTTGCAAGCAAACCAATTATCCATTATATTCGGAACGGTGCCGGGGCGCGGGCGCCGGTACGCCGGGATGCGCAGGAAAGTGGCTTTCCCGGAGATCCCGAAAGCGAGCCGGTAGGAGCATTGACAGTGCATAAGGGTTGGGATAGCTTTTTAATGTATGGCGAAAGCGCCGACCAATCTTCCGGCAGCGTGGTGGGGGATCCAAAATCCATTCAGACAAGGAAAAGAGCGATTAGCGATGGTAGTAATTAATGTTCAGTAAAGTTGAGCATGGCCTGAAGCGGTGAAAGTACTAATTTTCAACTGGCGGGACGTGAAGCACCCCGATGCGGGGGGTGCGGAGATCCACATCCACGAACAGGCTAGGAGATGGGTGGAGTGGGGCCACCAGGTCACCCTCTTCACCTCGCGGCCCCCAGGTTCCCACCCCTATGATGAGATCGACGGGGTCAAGATAGTGAGAGCGGGCGGTTTCTACAGCGTTTACCCGCGTGCCGCACTGGCGTATCTGACCTCGCTGCGCAAGAAGGCGGACGTGCTTCTCGACTTGGTAAACGGCATACCCTTTTTCACCCCCGCCTACTCCGGCAAACCTAAGGTCGGTTTGATGCACCATGTGCACAGCCGGCAGTTCCTGGTGGAGATGGGGCCCATTCTAGGGCGCATCGGGCAGGCCATCGAGTATTGCTTCCCCGCCCTGCTCCGTTATGACCGCATAATCTGCATATCCAAGTCGACTGCGGACGATATGAAGAAATCGTTGCTGGGAGCGGACAAACTGCCTCTGGAGGTGGTTTATCCCGGCATAGACCACACCTTCTTCACGCCGGGGGATGAAAAATTCTCCCGCCCGACCATTCTCTACCTGGGGCGTGTCAAGAAGTACAAGCGCCTGGACAAGCTGCTGTCCATGATGCCGGAGATAAAGAGGAAGGTAAACGACGTGGAGCTTCTGGTGGCGGGCAAAGGGGATGAGCTGGAAAACATTAAAAGGTTGGCGCGTGAAAAAGACATGAGCGATTGCGTCCGCTTCCTGGGCCACGTAAGCGAGGAGCAGAAGTTGGATCTCTATCGCAAGGCTTGGGTACTGGCCATGCCGTCCATGAACGAGGGATGGGGCATGAACGTCATCGAGGCCAACGCCTGCGGCACGCCCTGCGTGGCCTACAAAGTGCCGGGCCTCGAGGAGTCCGTATACCACGGCAAATCGGGGTATCTGGTGGAGGAGGACAGGCAGTTCTCCCAGCGCCTTTTGGAGATACTGGACAACCGGCCTCTGAGGGAAGAGCTTTCCCATGGCGCCATCGAATGGGCTTCGCGGTACAACTGGGACAATACCGCGCGGCATACCCTGAGCATCCTGGAGAAGGCCGCCCTTTCCTGAAGCGGCGCAGGCTCCCCCGGCGATAAAACCATCCCCTCTTGTCCATGGCCATTATTGCGATCGTTGATTTTCCGGCCGGCCCGCAAATCCTAAGAGCGGTTATCAGGGTTTGCGTTAAACGCGCGGTTGGTGCGGCGGTACACGGCGCTTAAACGCTCTCGTTGGCAAAATGCAGCCCGTGCCGTCGCGTGTGTCGTGAAGGCGCGCGGGGACTCCGGCGGGTACGGCGTCAATGCGCTCATCAGGTTGATGTATAATGTTTATTCCGGTAAGAAGCGAGGTAAGGAAGAATATGCCCCAGGATACGCCCTACGACAGGGAACATTACCAGCGCTATAAAGCCATTGAGGTTCCCAAATATTCCATGCACTGGTGGTCAAACCGCTATTTTCTCAAGCTGGTGCGCAAGCGCCTTCCCCGCGGCCGCCTGCTGGAGATAGGTTGCGGCACGGGGTTCTTCCTGGCCGAGCTGCGCAAGCATTACGAGGTATGCGGCATAGACATCTCCCCCTTCGCCCTGGATTGCGCCCGCAGCAATTGCCCCGGCGCCGATATCCGTAACATGCGGGCGGAGGAGGTGGACGGTTTCCCCCAGGAATATTTCGATGTTATCATAGCGCGGCACGTGTTGGAGCATCTCCGGGAGCCGGGGGAGGTGCTGCGGCGATGCGGCCGGGTGCTGCGCCCGGGGGGGTTGCTGCTCTTCGTGGTTCCCCATACGGATTCGCTGGCCAGGAGGTGGAAGGGCGAGGATTGGTACGGGTACCGCGACGAAACCCATATCTCCCTGCTTTCCAGCGCGGAGTGGCTGCGTTTGGTCAGGGAAAGCGGGCTTGAGGTGCGCAAGGCTTTCGCGGACGGGCTGTGGGACGTACCCTACCTGCCCAGGTTGCCCCACCGGCTACAGAAGGTACTATTCGGTTCCCTGGGCGGCATCCAGGCCTTGTTGGCCTTGTCCTTCGTTCCCGTTCCTTTGGGGGAAGCCCTCATCGTCCTGGCGGAGAAGCCGGCGGGGGAAGGGAGTGAAGCTTGTCCGGCGGAGAAAAAGGAAAGATGAGCGGTGGATAAGCTTAGCATAGCCCTGATGGCCAACTCCATACCCGAGTCGGAAACCATGGCCGGCGGCTACCGCATCGCCATAGAGTGCGCCAGGCGTTGGCTGGAGTGGGGCCACGAAGTCGTTTTCTTCACCAATCCCCTGGGCGAGGGCATGATCAGGCGCTACATCCGGAAAGAAGGGCTCAAGTTCAATATCTCCCCCGTGCCCCGCGGCCTGGGCGGCCGGGCTTTCCGCTCCCTGGCCGCCGCCGTGCCTTTTTACATCCGCATGTCTCAAAGCGGCCTGGCCACGGCGCGGCGAGCCGAGCTGCCCGAGGGAACGGCCGTCTACTCGGTGACCCCCTTCTGGCCGGACGTGTTCCCGGGATACGCCCTGCGCAGGCGCCTGCCACGTTCCTGCTGGCTGGTGGCCATGAGCATGTACGCACCGCCGCCCTTGAAAGGCTGGAGAGCGCACGACCGCGGCGGGGGCTATCTTCCCGAGGCGCGCGCCCTGGCCATGGATCTCAACCAGGCGGTGGCCTACCCTCTGGTGAAGAGGAAAGCCGACGGCATCTACGTCAACAACGAGCTGGACCGCGAGCGAGCCCTCAAGGACGGGTTCAGGCCCGAGCGGGTGGAGGTCATCGGCATGGGGGTGGACAGCGCCCTGGCGCGGGCGGTGCCTGAGCCTACTGATAAAAATTACCAGGCGGTGTTCATAGGTCGCCTGCACCCCCAGAAAGGGGTTCTGGAGCTGGTGGATATCTGGAAGGCCTACTGCGACATTCGTCCCGGGGCGCGGCTGGCGGTTATCGGAAACGGCCCCCTGGAGGAAAAGTTGCGGGCGAAGATCAAGAGATACGGCCTGGAGGGACAGGTCGATCTGCTGGGTTTTCTGGACGGAGCGGAAAAAGCGGCGGTGCTGAAGTCCAGCTTGGTGGCGGTCCACCCCTCGCTTTACGACAGCGGCGGCATGGCCGCCCTGGAGGCCATGAACTGCGGCCTGCCCGGCGTCAGTTTCGACCTTCCCGACCTGGCGGTGTACTATCCGCAGGGGATGCTCAAGACCCCCTGCTACGACTTCCAGGCTTTTGCCCGTAACATCGAGCGGCTGGTGGAGGATGAGGCGTTGTACCGTGAACTGCAGGCCGAGGCCCTGGGCTGGGCCCGCCGTTGGGATTGGGACAGCGTGGCGGAGCGGCTGTTGCAATTGATAAAGCGCCTATGCCAAGGCTAGGGTGGTCCCCGTTCCAGGCCATATCGGTGGTTCCCGCTTCTAGCCTCGCCTAACGGCGCTTCAACGCCACGGTTTTTCTTTTTACTCTCCTGTTGGCAATGTGGCGGTCAAACCCAGCCAAGGCAAGCAGGAAAGCCATTGGCGATCCGTGGGGGAAAAGGAGTCCGAATCATACTTCCCCCGGCGCTTCAACGCCACGGTTTTTCTTTTTACTCTCCTGTTGGTAATATGGTGGGCAAATCAAGCCGAGCAGGACGGGGTAAGCGGTTGATAAAGAAGGTTAATTTCGAACGCCTGAAGGGTTTGGCGGGGAGCACCTGGTTTGACTTGGCGGTGGTCTTCCTGGTGGGCCTGCTTCCCATTTTCTGGTTCAGGGGATCCTTGATCGCGGGAGTAGACCTCCCCTGGCCCCTAGCGTCGCCACAGTACCTGGTGAAGACGGCTGCCTCCGGGTGGAACCCCTCCTTGTGCCTGGGCACCGCCGACGTCTCTTTCCGCTCCGCGGTGTATTTTCTGGCCGGCCTGAGCCTTTCCAAGCTGGGCCTCAACGGCGTGACGGCGGAGAAATTGTGTTTCATTTTCTGTTTCGCGGGCGCCGGGCTCTCCATGTATGCGCTGCTCCGAGTGCTGGTGCCGGGGCGCCGCCTGGCCGCGCTCGGAGCGGCGCTTTTCTACATGCTCAACCCTTACACCATGGTGGTGCGTTGGTACGAGTTGAACCTGTGGATATTTTTCTATACCTTGATCCCCCTCCTGCTGGCCATGTTCGCTCTTTCCCTTCGCACCGGCCGCAAGATGCACATGGCCGGTTTCCTGCTGGTTTCGTTGCTCATCACCATGAGCCATGCCAACCTGGGCTCGGTGGTCATGGTGGCTTTGGTGTTGGGTGGGTACCTGGCGACTTACCTGGTCCTGAACCGGCGCTCCCGGGAAAAGATCAAGAAAGCTCTGGCCTGCACGCTTATCCTGGCTGTGCTGTGGCTGGGGATCAGCGGCTGGTGGATATTGCCGTCGCTGGCATCCCTGAGGCAGGAGGCCTCCTTCCGCCAAAAGACGGAGACCACCATGGAGCTGGTGGAGATGACCTCCAGAGATAGCACCTGGGACCGGGTGCTGCGCCTGCGTGGCTACTGGGCCTTTAACGAGGAATACATGGGAAGCGGGGATCCGCTTTTCACCTATGCCGGTAGCTATAACCGCGCCTATATCGACATCCTAGGCTGGTTGATCCCAGCCCTGGGGCTGGCGGGCTTGTGGGGGGCGAGGCGACACAAGGAGCTGTTCTGGCCGGGGATACTGTGGCTGGGAAGCCTCTTTTTTATGAAAGGCTTGCAGCCGCCGCTGGGAGGACTTACCAGGTGGATATTCGAATCCATCCCCGGCATGAGCATCTTCCGGCACCCTTTCGACAAGTTCGGAATGCTGGCCTTGCTGGGGCTGGCGCCTCTGGTGGGCATGGGCCTGGATGGGCTTTACCGCCTGATCCGATCGCGGATTGGGAAAAGAACCACGGGCATCGCTTGCGGGGCGGCGGTTTGCGCGGCGGCGGCGGTCATCCTGCTGGTCGTCCTGGTATGGCCCATGTGGACGGGGGAGGTCATCTACGGCGGAGGGGAAGTAATGCCCTCCTATCGCGTGCGGGAGATACCCTACGCTTACCGCCAAGCCGTGTCCTGGCTTGAGGAGCAACGAGGTGAGAGCTTCCGCATCCTCCCCCTTCCCTATAACCGCTCTTTCTGGACGCTGGCCCTTTTCGATTGGTATCAGGGGTCGGACCCCAGCCGTATGATCTTGGAAAGCGACCTGGCGACTCCGTCCAGCGGATATTTCGGGGGGGATGTGGCCGAACAGGCGGCCTACGGGGTGCTCACCGGAGAGGATTGCGGGCGCAGCCTTTGCCGGCTGCTCAACGTGAAATACCTGATGCTGCGCAAGGATGTGAACTGGGAAATGCTTTCGGGGGACATCCGGGCGACGCAGAACGGCGTGAAGGATGAATGCATCTACACTTTGCTTCCGGAAATGCGGCGTTCCCTGGATGGCCTGGACTGGCTGGAGCCGGTGGCCGACTTCGGCGACTTGGCCTTTTATCTCAACCGCGACTGGCGGCCGGGCGCGGTGCGCGCGGAGGGATATTGCCGTGCCGTCGGCGCGCATGCGGAAAACGTTCTGGTCACGGGAGGGCCTGGGGACGGCGAGGATAGGAATGGCGCGCCGCTCTGGCAGCCCTTGGGAGAGGTGGAATGGGAAGAGGACGGCGAGAACGGGGTGACGGTGACCAGCCTGTCCGACGGTTCCGGTTCCGGCGTGGGCGTTATGAAGAGCTTCCGGTTGGGCGACGCTTCTCTCACCTATTCCTACCGCATTAAGACGGTGAAGGCTGCGGAAGCTCATCTCTACATCCAGTGGCGAGATGCCGCCGGCTCTCCTCTTTCCACCTATCTCCTCGAGCCCGGCCTGAGTGGCGACACGGACTGGACGGAGCGCTCGGGATTCCTGCTCAAGCCACCGGAGGCCAAAAGCGCCGACCTGGTGCTGCTCATGGAGCCCAGGCAGGGCGCCCGCATGGAGGTAAAGGACCTCTTTTTAGGGGAGCAGAGCTGGATCAAGGCCCTGTGCTCCGAGGCGAGCGGAGAAGGGACGGACAAGGCCTCCTCTCAGGAGGACCGGGTCCTGCTCTCGGCCGATGACGCCCGCATGCTGGGTCTTCCCCCCGGCGAGGCCCCGGGGCTCGAGCTGAGCCGGCCCGTCTTGACCCTGGAGGACTCCCGTCCCTGGTCGGCCAAAGTGAAAGTCAAGACGGACGGCCCCTGCTTTTTGGTGCTCAACCAGGCCTACGACGCGGGATGGCAGGCCTACCGGGGATCCCCCGGCTGGCTCAAGGCGCTCACCTCTTCCGGAGACCTCCAGGCCTACCACCTCATGGTCAACGGCTACGCCAACGCCTGGTTCATAAAGGAGGCGGGGGAATACGAGGTAACCCTCTACTACCGCCCCCAGACCCTCCTCTATCTGGGGGTTATAATATCCGCTGTGGCCTGGGCGCTGTTCGCGGCCTGGTGCGTGCTGGGCCGAGGCGGTCGCTGGGAAAGACTGAAAAGGTGGATAAGGAAGGTTAGGCGTAAGCCCATCTCGGAGGCGGGGAGTGAAGATGCTTAAGAGATTATACGCGGCCTTGAAGGCCTTCAGCGCCACCACCTGGTTCGATCTGGCTATCGTCTTCCTGGTGGGTCTGCTTCCCTTGACCTGGTTCAGGGGATCTCTGATCGCGGGCTGGGACTTGCCCTGGCCCATTTGCGACCCCGCTTACGTGGCCAGGACGGCCACCTCGGCCTGGAACCCCGCCCTCTGCCTGGGGGCGCCGGATATCTACGTCCGTGCCTTACCCTACTTCGTGGGCAGCATGTTCCTAGGCAAGCTAGGCCTCTCCTCCCTGACGGTGGAGAAGCTTTGGTTCATCTGCTGGTTCGCGGGGGGCGGACTTTCCATGTATTTCCTCATCCGGGTGCTGGTGCCCGGGCGGAGACTGGCCGCGGTGAGCGGCGCTCTCTTCTATATGCTCAACCCCTTCACCATGATGGTGCGCTGGCACGAGATGAACCTGTGGCTGTTTTATTACGCCTTGGTTCCCCTGCTGCTGGCTTTGTTCGCCCTCTCCGTCAGCAGCGGTAGCAAGAGATACATGGCCGCTTTCCTGGCGGCGGCGGTGATGATCAGCCCCGGTCACGTCAATCTGGGCTCGGTGGTCATGCTGGCCCTGGTGCTGGGGGGATACCTGGTGACCTACCTGGTGCAGAACCGGCGGGCCCGGGACAAGGCGAAAAAGGCCCTCCTTTGCAGCCTCGTCATGGCCGTGCTGTGGCTGGGGATCAGCGCCTGGTGGATATTGCCGTCACTCGCCTCCCTACGGCACGAGGCCGGCATCCTGAAGGAGCCGGGAAGCACCACCGATATCCTCACCTGGACCTCCTCGGAAAGCGCCTGGCACAGGGTGCTGCGGCTGCGGGGTTACTGGGCTTTCAAGGCGGTAAACGCGGGAACCGATGAGCCCGTTATTCCCTATGCCCGTGAATACGCCAACACCTTCATGGATCTCCTGTCCTGGATAATACCGGCCCTGGGTATAGCGGGACTGTGCAAGGTAAAGCGCTACCGGGGCCTGATCTGGCCAGCCGTACTTTGGGTGGCGAGCGTCTTTTTCATGAAAGGGGTAAGGCCTCCTTTGGGAGGCTTTACCAAAGCCCTCTTTTCGGTGCTTCCGGGCATGAGCATCTTCCGTAATCCCTTCGATAAGTTCGGCATGCTGGCCTTGCTGGGGCTGGCTCCTCTGGTGGGAGTGGGCCTGGAGAGCCTCCACGGCCTGGCCGCCTCCTTGTTGGATAGGAGAACCCGGAAGGGATTGGCGGCGGCGGGGGTGACGGCGGCGGCGCTCATCCTGCTGCTGGGCGTGCTGGTCTGGCCTTTCTGGACGGGCGACGTCATCGACCGCGGCGGCCCCTTAATGCCCTCCTTCCGCATGAAGGAGATGCCGGCGGATTACGAGCAGGCCGCCTCCTGGCTGGAGGAGCAGGGAGACGGCTTCCGCATCCTCCCCCTGCCCTATAATCGCGGCTTCTGGTCCCTGGCCCTTTTCGACTGGTACCAGGGTCATGATCTTTCCAGGTGGCTACTGAAAGGCAACACCGCCACCCCCTCCTTCGGTTTTACCGGAAAGGAGCTGCCCGAGTTTGCCGCCTACGAGGTGGCCAATGCCCGAGAGTACGGGCGCACCCTGTGCGATCTTCTCAACGTGAAATACGTGCTGCTGCGCGAGGACGCCAACTGGGAGGTGCTGCCGGAATACGATTATTCCATGGCCATCGGCTATATCGCCAGGTCTCTCCCGGAGCTCCGCGAGGCGCTTGACGGCCAGGAGTGGCTGGAGCCGGCGGCCCGTTTCGGCAACCTGGTCTTTTATTTGAGCCGCGACTGGAGGCCGCGGGCCGCGCAGGCGCTGGGCGATTTCCGCGAAGTCGATCTCCGCATGCAGAACGTGCTGGATATAGGGGAGATGGGACCGGGAGCGGAGGCTGAGGCGGAGACGGAAGCGGAGCAGGTCGAGGCGGAGCCCTGGCATCCCATCGGGAAAGTGGACTGGAGCGAGGACGAACAAGGCGTGTTAAAGGTGACCAGCCTGACGGACCAAGACCTCGAGTGGGTGGGACTGGAGCGAAATATTTCGCTGGGTGAAGGGTTGTTTGCATATTCTTACCAGTTGAGAACCGAAAACACGCTGCAGGCTCATCTCAAAGTGGAATGGTACGGCAAAGACGGGCAGATGCTTGATTTTCAGAAATTGCAGGAAGGCTTGGATGGCAGCAATGACTGGACAACGTTTTCGGGGCCGCTGCTGAGGCCACGAGATGCGGCCAAGGCGAAGCTAATATTGTTTATGCATCCCAAGGAGAACGCGCTAATGGAAGTAAAAGATTTCTCCATAGAGAAGAAGCGCTCCTTTCAAGCCTTGGGTAAGGTCAGCTGGAGCGAGGACCAGGAGGGGGTTGTCTCCGTCACCAGTCTCTCCGACGAGGACCGGGAATGGGTAGGTGTGCAATGTCCGGTGCAACTGGGAGAAGGACCGTTTTCCTATTCCTTCCAGGTGAAGGCGGAGAACGCCTCCCATGCGCATCTGAAGGTGGAGTGGTACGACGGCGAGGGAAAGTTGGTCGGTTCGCAGCCGCTCATGAGCGGCTTGTACGGCACCAAAGAGTGGTCGCCACGCATGGGAACTTTCGAGCGGCCGCCGGGCGCCGTGAGCGCGAATATTTTACTTATCATGCAGCCGCGTAAGGACTCCACCGTGCAGCTGCGGGACCTGGTGATAGAGGAAGGATTTCTCATCCAACCTTTCGGCCAGGTGAGCTGGGGCAAGGACGAAAGGGGCGTCATCTCCGTCACCAGCCTCTCCGACGAGGACCTGGAATGGGTTGGCATCAGGTTTCCGGTGCAGTTGGGAGAGGGACCCTTCATCTACTCCTACCAGTCGAGGAGCGAGAATGCCTCCTGTGCTCACCTCAAGTTGGAGTGGCTGGACGAGGAGGGAAAAGTTATAGATTCAAGGCTCCTCGAGCCCGGCCTGAGCGGCGACACGGACTGGACGGAGCGCTCGGGATTCCTGCTCAAGCCACCGGAGGCCAAAAGCGCCGACCTGGTGCTGCTCATGGAGCCCAGGCAGGGCGCCCGCATGGAGGTAAAGGACCTCTTTTTAGGGGAGCAGAGCTGGATCAAGGCCCTGTGCTCCGAGGCGAGCGGAGAAGGGACGGACAAGGCCTCCTCTCAGGAGGACCGGGTCCTGCTCTCGGCCGATGACGCCCGCATGCTGGGTCTTCCCCCCGGCGAGGCCCCGGGGCTCGAGCTGAGCCGGCCCGTCTTGACCCTGGAGGACTCCCGTCCCTGGTCGGCCAAAGTGAAAGTCAAGACGGACGGCCCCTGCTTTTTGGTGCTCAACCAGGCCTACGACGCGGGATGGCAGGCCTACCGGGGATCCCCCGGCTGGCTCAAGGCGCTCACCTCTTCCGGAGACCTCCAGGCCTACCACCTCATGGTCAACGGCTACGCCAACGCCTGGTTCATAAAGGAGGCGGGGGAATACGAGGTAACCCTCTACTACCGCCCCCAGACCCTCCTCTATCTGGGGGTTATAATATCCGCTGTGGCCTGGGCGCTGTTCGCGGCCTGGTGCGTGCTGGCCTGGCGGAAAAGCAGGTTAAAAGGATCCTCATAACTTATTTTGCTTAAGGTGGATATATACGACCGGTGAGAAAAGGCGCCTTTCTTGGGTGGCAAGACCGTGCTTGGAGGGGCACCATTATCCGAGAAAGCGTGACGGAGAAGATGACGGGCCGGCATAGGCATTATTGCCTTGCTGGCGAATTTGATTGCTAAGAAGATCGATTAGGGAGGGAAGTTGATCTTTCTGAGAATACTGGCCCTGGCGGCCTTCGTCTTCATTCCCGGCTGGCTGGCCGTTTCGCTGCTCGGCGAGAGGGCAGCAGGACTGCGGGAAGGGGAGAGGCTCTTTCTGGCCTGGGTGGCGGGAATGGGACTGGCGGCTCTTTGCGCCGAGATCCTGGCTTTGGCAAAGGTTTACAGCCTAACCGACCTGCTGCTGACGGTAGGGTCGGTCTCCCTTCTCCTGGCCCTGGCGGCGCGCGCCAGGGTCCGCTGGCTCAGAAAAGTGGGAGCCAAGGAGCTTCTTATGGCGCTGGCCCTGGTCGCCGTGGCCTTCTTCCTCTTCTTGCCTCCCGGGCATACCATTCATTCCTTCAGCGACGTGGGTGTGTACCCCAACATCGCCGCCAAGATAGCACGGGAAGGGGCGCTGCACACAGAGTACCTCGTGGTCAAGGAGGTCAGCCCGGAATGCCGCCACATATTGTACTGGACGAACTTGCAGCCTGCCCTTCCCTACAAGGCCATCGCCGGCTCGGGCTTTTTCATAACCGATTTCGAGAGCGGGAAGGTGGTTCCCCAGTTCTATTACCTCTGGCCCTCTCTACTGGCTGTCTTCTCCTCCTTCCTGGGGCTGGAGAACATGTTCTGGGCGGTGACGGCGGCGGCGGTGCTGGGACTTTGGGGCATTTTCCTCCTGGCCATCAGGCTGCTGGGCCGGAGATGGGGGTTCGTGGCTTTGCTGTTGGCGGCCCTTTCGCCCCTCATGCTCTATTTCTCCCGCTATACCACCAGCGAGATGCTCAACCTGGCCCTCTTCGGCGCGGGTTCGCTTTGTCTAACGGCTTATCTGCAACTGAGAGAGAAAGAGGAGAATGGAGGGCAAATCGCACTGGCTGTGGCGGCCGCCCTGTATTTCGCGGTGGGTTTTCTATGCCGCATAGATTTCTGCCTGGTCGTCTTGCCCCTGGTAGCCTTCTTTTTCTGCAAACGGGTGCTCGGGGGGATGCGCGAGGCGGACTGGTGGTTCCTGGGCCTTAGCGTGGCCGGGGCGGCGGTTTCCCTCCTGGTGGGGGCGAAATTCTCCGGCCCCTATTTTTTCGACACCTGGAGGAAAACGCTGGGAGGGGCTTTATGGCTTTTCCGCTTTCCAGGCGCGCTTCTTCTGGCCTCGCTGCTTCTTGCGCTGGCCTTGGCCTTCTTTTTCGGCCCGCGCCTGAGAGATCAGGCCATGAAGCTTGCGCGTTTAAGGAAAGCAGGGCTAGTGCTTGTCTGGGTGGCCCTGGCGGCGTTTTTCGTTTACGTCTATTTCATCCGTTCCATGAAGGTCATGCCGCCGGACACCAAGGCCCCGGTCGACCCCAGCACGGGCTTCTCGCTCGAAAACCAGGCCCTGGTGCGCTGGGCCTGGTATTTTTCCTTCACCGGCCTGATCTTCATTTACGCCGGCTATGCCCTGTGGATTTCCCGCGCCCGTCGATACTGGCAATGGCCGGTGGTCTTGATGGGGCTGACTTTCACCTTCATATACTCCTGGAGTTTGAATTGCACCCCCCTGCAATTCCTGAGCATGCGGCGCTTGATGCCGGTGGCCATGCCGCTGGCGGTGATCATGATCGCCTACGTCCTGAAAAGCCTGCCCGAGGGGGCAGCTTGGTTATGCAGGCAACGATCCTGGGCATCCCGGCTGGGCAAAGCGGTGGCCGGGGGTTTATTGCTCTACTTCCTCCTTTTTTCGGTGAACGTATCCGTACCCCTCTTCGGTTTGAGGGAGGGGGGAAACCAGGTGGAGCTGTGCCGGGAGATAGCCGGACGGGTTGAGGGAGGGATGGTGCTCATCGATTACCGTTTGGGCCCACGCTTCGGCCCGCCGCTGCGCTGCTTCTGTGGGGCGGAGGAGGGGTGGTTGTTCGGCAACAACAAGATGCAAAGAGAGGATTTCAAGACCCTACTGGGAGACCTGGGCTTTCCCGATACCCCGGTGTACCTTCTGTGGTGGCCGGCGGCGAGCGGAGCCGACGTCTCACTCGTGGAAGGGCTGGGATTGGAAGAAGTGAGCGAATTCAGTTGGCGCGAAGAGGCCATGGAGCTCATTTTCCTCTACCGGCCCCGCAAGCGCGTTTACAACGTCGAAAACCTGAAGCTGTACCGTTTCAAGCGGGAGGGTTGAGATAAGGGTTGAGAATGGTGAAGGTCAATGGGGGCCACCCCGTGCCGCTGCTTCCTGCATGCGTCGTTTTCCTGCGGGAAACCCCCGCATGGTGGTGCGGCTCAAGCGACGCCGGTTTTTCTATGCCTTGAGAAGAAGGTAGGATACGCGCAAGCGCACAAGCTGTTCCTCATCAGGAAAGGCGGGTTATATGAGCGCTGGACGGCGGCTCAGGGCGATGGTCGAAGAGAGGAGGGTCAAACTTGAGCAATCATATAGCGAAGACGGCCCATATAACCGGCTCCGCCTCCCTGGGACACAACTGCGTGGTCATGGAGGGGGCTTGGATCGGAGAGGACGTCGTCATCGGACACAACGTGATCATTTATGATGGCACGCGCATAGGCGACGGCGTCTTCGTGGGGGACAACGTCGTTCTGGGGCGGCAGCCCAGATCCGGCGCCAGCAGCACCAGGCTGACATCACCCGCCGGGCCGCTCGAAATAGGGGAGGGAGTGGTGATCGGTACCGCGGTGGTGATCTACGCGGGGACCAAGGTGGGGCGTGAGGCCATGGTGGCCGACCTGGCGTGCATAAGGGAGGGGTGCGTGATCGGGGAACGCTCCCGCATCGGCAGGCAGGTTGCGGTGGGGGAAAATGTCCTGGTGGGCAAGGGCTGCGCCGTGCAGACGGGCGTGTTGCTCGTCTCGGATTCCATTGTCGAGGACAATGTGTTTATCGGCCCAGGGGTATATACCTGCAACGATAAGTACATGTCGCGGCGGGAATACGCTTACAGGAGCCCCGTGATCAGACAGGGCGCTTCCGTGGGCGGGCACGCCACCCTGCTGCCCGGGGTGGAGATAGGCCGCAATGCCGTGGTCGGAGCGGGCGCCGTGGTGGTGAAGGATGTCCCGGAGGGGGTTACCGTGGTGGGAAACCCCGCCCATATCCTTGAGCCGAGAGGAAAGTGAAGCCCTCCCTCTTGCCGCGTTGAGGAAGGTTGCGGCGCATCCGGGCACTATTTATATGAGATATTCAAATCTCCCGCTCGAGGCGATCCACCACCGCTTTCGAGGGCTGAAGGTGGCCGAAGCGTTCAACTCCTCCCGCGATACGGAAACGCTCCGGGTCGGCCAGAAAGCCCCTCATCTTTTCCCGCTCGAATCCCGCCACGCAGACGTTTTCAAATCCTTCTTGCTCCACGTGCTCTCTAAGTATGAGACAGGGCACTCCTAGGAGATGGGATTCCCTTTGAGGTCCTCCTCCGTCGGTAACCAGGAATCTTGCCCCGGACAGCAAGGAAATGAACTGGTGGTAGGGCAGCAGCGGCAGGATGGTCAGGTGGCCCCGCTCTTCCAGTTTTTGTAATGAACCCAACAGCCCCATGCGTTGCAGGTTGTGGCGGGTGGAATCGTGCAGGATCATCAGCAATCGCTCATTCCCTAACCCTCTGTTGATGATGTCAAGCAAGAATTTCAGGCGGGAATATGAGTTAACGCTTTCAAAACGATGAAAATAGATCAAGGCGTATTCGCCCTCTGAGTGGGGAGAAAAGCCGCCTTGATGATTCAGCACATAGCGCACCGCATCGAGAAGCGTGTTTATGCCGATGTCCACCACCTCTCCTTTCACCTTCTCATTGCGTAGGTTGGCCAGTGCCGCCTGCGAGCCGGCGAATAATATGTCGCTGAAACGATCGACCAGCTTGCGGATTATCTCCTCCGGAAAAGGCTGCAGGAGGTTGTGGGTCCGCTCTCCCGATTCCACGTGCGCCACGCGCAGTCCGAAGCGCTTGGCGGCCACCAAAGCCAGCAGCGCGGGGGGCGCGTCCCCGTGGATGATCATGATATCCCCGTTGGACCCGGCTTTGCGCCCTTCGTTCATGCCCAGGTGTGTGGCTATGTTGCCCGTGATGAGCCCGTAGAGGTTGCGGGACAGCCAACGTATGGCCTCGGCGGTGGTGGCGATGTCCCGGTCTATGCTGAAGAGCTCGGCGTCCGGCTCACGCAGGCCGAAGGTCCTGGAGATCTCCCGCGTGATCCTGGGGTGCTGGTTGGCGTGGATAAGACGGTAGGGGATGCCCCTGCGATCAAGCTCCAGCATCACGGGAGCCATCTTCACGTACTGGCCTTTGGTGCCAATGATCAGAAAAAGCTTGCCCATGGCGCCCTCTTATCGGTTCCGCTTTCGCCGTTTATGATATCACGACAGAGAATTTCTGGAAGGACGGCTGGGGGCGCTGGACCTTAAGGGCCCGCATGCGCTGGCGTCTTTGCTTTCGCTTGAGGTCATCACATAAGGCTGTCGCTTATGTAAGGCGGGCTCGAGTCCCTGGCGCGCAGGCTTGACGGGAGTTTGCCCGTTTGACCTTTTGATATAATTCCCTAGTGGAAACTATTTGGTATGCCGCCGACGGACCCTCCGCGCATGCTTGAGGTAAAGAGCATGGAAGAATCCGCTTACAAGATAAAGCTTTTCAACCCCCTCGCGGAATACAAGCGATACGAAGGGGAAATCGCAAGCTCGGTGGCGAAAACGCTGCAGTCGGGGCGCTATATCCTGGGCGAGCAGGTGGCGCTCTTCGAGGAGGAGCTGGCGCGCTATCTGGGGGTCGAGCACGTGGTGGCGGTGGCTTCCGGCACCGACGCTCTGACCCTTTCCCTGGCCGCCTGCGGCGTCGGGCCCGGAGACGAGGTCGTCACCAGCCCTTTTACCTTTATCGCCACCGCCTCGGCCATATTGCGCCTGGGCGCCGTGCCCGTTTTCGCCGACATCTCCCTTGATGATTTCAACCTGGACCCGGCATCGGTGGAGGGTTGCTTGGGCGAGAGAACCAGAGCCATCCTTCCCGTGCACCTTTTCGGCTGCCCGGCGCCGATGCGGGAAATTCTAGAGGTGGCGGAAAGGCATGATCTGGTGGTCGTTGAGGATGCCGCCCAGGCGCTGGGAGCGGAGATCATGGGCCAGCGGGTGGGAAACCTGGGCACGGCCGCGGCCTTCAGCTTCTATCCCACCAAGGTCTTGGGGGGATATGGTGACGGCGGCGCCGTATCCACCAACCATGCGGAAGTGGCAAAGGTGGCCCGTATGCTGCGGAATCATGGCGCGGCGGAAAGGAACCTATACCTCACGCTGGGTTACAACAGCCGCCTGGACGAGCTGCAGGCGGCGGCCCTGCGGGTGAAACTTAAACACGTGGAGGAGATGATAGAGGAGAGAAGGGCCATCGCGGCTGCTTACGACCGGGTTATTGCCGGCGGGCCGGTAGAGGCCACGCGCCAGCCCCAAGGAGCCCGGCACGTATATTCCCTCTACACGGTAATGTGCGAAAAGCGCGACTCCCTTAAGGATTTTCTGGGCGCCGCGGGAGTGGAGTGCGGCGTCTATTACCCGCGACCCCTGTACCGGAATGCCCTCTTCGAGAAGGCGCCTTTCCGCAAGGGGGATTGCTCCCGGGCGGAGACGGCTTGCGGAGAGGTTCTCTCCTTGCCCCTTTATCCCGCTTTAACGGAGAGCGAGGTCGCCTATGTCCGCGAGAAGTTGCTGGATTGGATCAAAGCGCTGGAGAGAGGAAGAGAGCCTATAGCCGAGAGCAGGCAAGCGGGCGGGCCTAGGTAAGGTACCGCCTTTCGGAAAGGCGGCACAAATTTCTCTTCGGGAATAAAACGACTAGGCGCGGAAATAATATTATTGCGATAAAGACTCATGATAATATAAGCAAAGTAAGCTTAGCTCCCGCTAGCGCAACTGGCGCATACTTGCGGGGGAATTAAGAAAACGGCCGCTGGCCTTAGGCGGCGGAAGGCCTTGGTTTGCTGGATTTCAGTCGGGCCGCCTATAGCGTGCGTAGATAGATCACAAAAGAGCCATAGCCTTGTTGTGGGGGAAAATGGACGGAGATCGTATCAGGGTCGGCGTGATCGGTGCAGGGGTAATGGGTTACCACCACGCTCGCGTTTATGCCAGGCAGAAAAACGTGGAGCTAATCGGGATATGCGATGTCCATGCAGGTAGGGCGGCGGGGCTGGCTCGACGACATGGAGTGGCAGCTTTTACCAACCTAAAAGATTTGCTGGCCTTAAAGCCAAGAGCGGTCTCTATTGCCACGCCGACTCTCACCCATAGGGAAGTGGCCATGGCCTGCGCCGCGCAAGGGACGGATATTTTGCTGGAAAAGCCCATAGCCGCGAGCCTCGATGACGCCCAGGCGATCCTGGGGGCATGCAGCCGAAACGGCGTGAAGCTGATGGTGGGTTTCGTGGAAAGGTTCAACCCGGTGATCGAAAGTATTAGGAAAGCGATCGAGGGGGATTCCGTTATCTCCATCGATATAACCAGGGTGGGCCCTTTGCCCCCGCGCGTAAGCGATGTGGGGGTGATAATCGACCTGGCGACACACGACATAGATCTGATCCTCCATCTGACCGGCAAAGACGTCAAGCGGGTGCATGCCCTGTGCGCGAAAACCTTCCGTGAGTTAGAGGACAGCGCGATGCTTTCCTTCGAGATGGAAAACGGCGTTATGGCGCACATGACCGTCAATTGGGTCACCCCTTTCAAGACGCGCAAGATCCAGATAGCCACTCCCGAGAAGTTTCTCGAAGGCGACTTGCTAAACGGAACCTTATACTCGTACAGTACTTATGAATCCGATAATTCCTATGTAATGTCCCGTATTCCCGTTTCCGGCGGGGAACCCCTTGAGGCCGAGATACGGGCTTTTCTTGATTATGTGCGCAATGGGGGCGAATCTCCGGTGTGGGGTGATGATGCCTGTAGAGTGTTAGAAGTTGCTTGTGCATGCCTCGAGAGCGCGGAGGCCATGGAAAAAATATAGGCTGCTCCATGCCTTTGATGGTTAAGCACCTGTTGCAGGGCTCTTGGTATCTTCCTGGCGTTGAGGAAACAGTATTCCTCTCATGACTTATAATTTTGCCTCAGGAAGTTCTGGCCAAGAAATTAGATACCGGAAGCTTGAAACGAGGGTTAATATATGACCAGACCATTTAAAGGGTATGAAACGGTAATAAACTTTTGCGCACCGGCCTTCTTGTCCTTCATCTTTTTTCTATGCCTGGCCTTGTTTTTTTCCGGCGGCGTGGCCGCCCTTACGTGGAAAGGCAGGCCGGGAGGCGCCTTCGCTTATGAGGCTCCGGTTGGGAACGATGCCGCCGCGCAAGAAGACGGCAAAAGCGCGGTTGACGGCAAGTTCCTGGGGCTTACCGTCTATGGCTATTCCGATCACATGAAAACCAGGGTGCCGGCGACGGAGAGGAAAGTCGTCCGCCATCACAAGGTACCCATCCGCTGGTGCGATGTGCACACCGCTCCCGGCGTCTTCGACTGGTCGGTCACCGACCAAGCCATAAAGGACATATTGGCCGATGGCACCCAGTCGCTGCTCCTCCTTTTGGAGGCTCCGCTTCCGCCATGGGCAGAGGACCCGGCATACGGCAAGTTAGCCAGGGGTGGCCCCCCGGCGCGATTGAGCTACTGGAGCGATTTCTGTTCCGCGATCTCCGCCCGCTACGGCGCGGTGGTCGACTTCTATGAGATATGGAACGAGCCGGGGTGGGATCGCGACGGCGAGGCCAACCGGGCTTGGGGGGTGTGCTTTTTTGGCGGGCAGGTGGAAACGGAATATCTCCCCATGCTGCGGGTGGCCTATACGGCCATCAAGAATAACGACCCCTCGGCGAAGGTCATATGCGGGGACCTTCCCTGCTCCATCGATCCCAATCCAGATGTAGGAACGGAACTCATCTCGCAACTATTCGACGACCAGAGCCGGCCTGGTCAGAAATTCTCCCTCAAGTTGTCCTCAAGCGAGCCCGTCTTGGCTGAGTTGCCCGTCTATTCCAAGCATGGAAGCGTCTGGAGATATACCGGCGTCGGCGGCGGTGAAGCCGAGCCGGCCAGGGAGTGGCATCTCGATGCCGCAAGCGACCAGCCCGTGTTTTACACCTGGTTGTGTGTGAAGAACCCCCAGGAGGATTCGGCATGGATAGACCTGACCTTTTACATGGACCGGGGGGAGGTGGTGGAGAAAAAAGTCACCGTGGCGCCAGGATCGAGATTTACCCTGAACCTAAGTCACCTCCTGGGTTTCCAATCCTACTGTGACATGCTATCCCTCCATACCTACAAGGCTTTCTGGAACTGGGGGAAATTTTACGCCCGCTGCCTCGAGGCTTTGCGGGCCACCGGAGCCCGGCAGGAGATGGTGGTCACCGAGGTGGGCTGCCCACACGGAAGCGAGATGAGGCCTGATCCCTATAGCCCGGAGCTACAGGTCAAGGCGGTGGGTGATGAAGGAGTGGGGGGACTGTTCGCGCACGGTTGCCGCAAGATCTGGCTCTACAAGGACATGGACGAGCCTCCCGGTCTGGCCTGGGATGCCATGTACTACGGCCTTTTCAGCAACGACGGCCGCCCTTACCCGGCCTGGGAGGAGTTCAAGCGTTGGCAGGCCAAGCTCCCCAACTACCCGCAACTGCCGTCGTCCTGGTTGCCCTAAAAGGGCATTGCCTCCAGCCGAGCATGTGTCAAGTTTGCCGCTTTGCTTATTTGATAAGATGAGCGTTCGAGAAAATATGGCCGTACGCATATTGTGACCGGTTGCCCGAGCATCCAATATTCATTTTGCGAGAGATGATAATATTCGCTGCTTATGGGTATAAGAATATTAAAAAAGTCGGTTGGTGTGAAAAAACTGATATGTAGTAAAGCATTGAATCCTGCAAGTGGGAAACAATAAAAACTGCGGGTAAGGGGTTTGCATTGGATATGGGAATAGCAGGTAATTTTCAGGTTGTCGTGCTTCTCGGGGGCGAAGGAACCAGGCTTCGCGAGGTCGAGCCCTATCTTCCTAAGGCAATGGTCGACGTGCACGGGAGACCGTTCTTTTTCTACCAGCTTGAGTTGATGCGCACCAGGGGATTTAGAAGGTTTCTGTTCTGTATCGGCTATGGGGGCGCGAGGATAAGGGACTACTTCGGGGATGGAAGCGATTATGGCGTCGAGATAGCTTATTCCTCCGACGGTGAGAGGCTTCTGGGCACGGGGGGAGCGTTGAGAAACGCCCTGGACCTTCTGGACCGCTCTTTTCTGGTTATCTATGGAGATTCATATATGAATATCGATTATGACGAGCTTATCTATTTCTACCAAAAAGAGAGAAAAAGGGGCAGAAAAGCCTTAATGGCCGTTTATCGCAACCAAGGGCTATATGACCAAAGCAACGTCATTTTCAGATCAGGCGAGGTGGTCCGTTACGACAAGAGGAAACCTACCCCGGAGATGGATTTCATCGACTACGGCGTTACGGTTATGGAGAGGTCCGTGATCGAGGCCTTGCCGGAAAACCGTCACATTGACTTATCCGATATATACGGCCAACTGGCCGAGCAGGGCATTCTCGCCGGTTACGAAGTTCGCAGGCGATTCTACGAGATTGGAAGACCGGAGTCCCTTGCTGAATTTAAGGAGTTCATGGCCCGAAGGCTGGCAGGGCAGCCGGCTATATTTCTGGACCGCGATGGGACCCTCAATGAAATTGCCTACAACGAGGATACCGAGTTGCCGGATTCCCCTCTCAAGCCCCATCAGCTCAGGCTGCTTCCGGGCGTGCCGGAGGCGTTGAAGACGCTCAAGGAACTCGGTTACCTGCTGATAGTGATCACCAACCAGCCCGCGGCGGCCAAAGGCAAGGCGACTCTTGCAAACCTGTATGAGGTCAACAACAGGCTTTTGGATTTACTGGCGGAACGCGGGGTAGAGCTGGACGGAGTGCTGATTTGTCCCCATCATCCCGTTGGGGCCTCCACCTGCAAGGAGAAACATCTGATCGCCGAATGTGATTGCCGCAAACCCAAGCCCGGTCTATTTCTCAGGGCGGTGCAGGAATTCAAGCCGGATCTCGCGAACTCATATGCCGTGGGTGATTCCCACGTGGATATACTTGCCGGGAGAGCTATAGGGGTCACTTGCGTTTTGATCGGCGCCTACAAGTGCGATACCTGCCGGATGCTCGAATTCAGGTCGCCGGATCTCGTGTTCGACAGCCTAGTCGATTTTGCCAGGCACCTTGAGAGAGAGAGGGAGGTAAATCATGCGCTGGATTGAGAAAATGCGAGTGAAGATATTTTCGGACGGCGCCAATTTGGATGATTTCGTACGCTTGGTCGAAAAGCCCTATATCAAGGGCTTTACCACCAACCCGACCTTGATGAGAAAGGCTGGAATAGACGACTACGATCGCTTCATACAAGAGGTGCTCACTATCGTCGGGGATCGACCCATATCCTTTGAGGTGATAAGCGACGAGTTCGACCAGATGGGCGCCCAAGCCAGATACCTGCAGAGTTTTGCCGAGAACATTTACGTCAAGATCCCGGTCATGAACACCAGGGGCGAATCTTCTTTGCCCCTGATCAGGGATCTTACCGATGATGGAGTTAATGTGAACGTGACCGCCGTGATGCTTCTGGACCAGGTAAAAAGAATAGGCGAGGTTCTGGCCGGGGGTGGAAAGGCGATTATATCCGTATTTGCGGGACGCATCGCCGATACCGGTGTCGATCCGGTTCCCATTATGAGGGAAGCCAAAAGGGTGATCGAGGAGCTCCCCAACGTGGAGCTTCTTTGGGCAAGCCCACGCGAGCTTTTAAACATTTTCCAGGCCGAGGAGGCCGATTGCGACATCATCACCGTCTTGCCCGAGATACTGGATAAGCTGGAGTTGGTAGGTCGCGACCTGCATGCTTTCTCCCTGGATACGGTGAAAATGTTCTATCATGATGCGGTTGCCTCCGGCTTGGACCTTTCCGTTGCCGAGGTGGTTTCCAATGAATAGGGAGTATATTGACAACTTTCTAGAGGAAACGCGGGCCATAGTCGAGTCTCTGGACCGTGACGCCATCCAGAAAATGATCGAGATAATCGCCCGCACCAAGGACAAAGGCGGCAGGCTGTTCATTCTAGGTGTGGGTGGTTCGGCCTCCAACGCCTCGCACGCCGTGAACGATTTCCGCAAGATCGCGGGAGTGGAGTCCTACACCCCCATCGACAACGTTTCCGAGCTTACGGCGCGCACCAATGACGAAGGCTTCGAAACCGTGTTCGTGAAGTGGCTGGAAACCTCGCGCCTTCGTGATGCGGACGCGGTGATGGTGTTTTCGGTAGGTGGTGGGACTGAGGACACCTCTAAGAATCTGGTCATGGCTATGGAGCATGCCAAGAAGGTCGGGGCGAGCATCGTATCCGTGGTGAGCCGCGATGGCGGCGCCGCGCGCAAGATGTCTGACGCCTGCGTGCTCGTTCCCGTGGTGTCCCACGAACGTATTACGCCTCATGCCGAGAGCTGGCAAGCGATCGTCTGGCACCTGGTGGTAAACGCTATGAGCAACGGCATAGGCGCGAAATGAATTTCAATCTTCAGGCTTCTTGGTCATTCAGTTTGGCGGCCAGAGTCATGCTCCTTTTTATCACTTCATCCATGTTGATATACTCGAATTCGGCGAAGCGGCCGTGTAAGTGTATGCCCAGCGAGGCGAAATAGTCCTTAATGATTGCAGTGTTCCTTTTGTGAGCCAGGTCGTGAATAACGTAACCATAGGTGATATTGGTGACCTCCGTTTCCACGACGTCGCGCCGGTCGATGATCCCCACACGGTGAAGGTCATCGACCACCATTTCAGTGAGGGAAGCGTCGCTGATCTTTTCGAGCTCGTGCCCTGGGGGGACGGTGACTTCCGCTATCAGTGATGACTTGCCGGGCGGCACGTTGTCCTCGCTGAAAAAGCCCATGAAACAGATGCGGTGAGGCGTAACCCCGGGATCCGGTATATAGACGGCGCTCTTATCCATCAGTGAGCTGTTGCCCACGCCGATAAGGATCACCCGCAATGAATTGTATCTCAAGGCTTCGGCGGCCGCCATGACCCCTTGGGGGATGTTATCCATACGGCGCAAGGCTTCCCGCACCGGCATGGTTAACACCAATCGATCGTAAAACTTGTGGCCTCCACTTCCCGAGACAAACCAACCTCCGGCCTCGGCCGATATTCGCTCCACCTCGAATGCGGTCGTAACGTTGGCCCCTTGCTTCATAAAGGCGGCGATAAGGCTCTCGATACCTCCCCTCGCGGGATAAATAAAGTTTAATTGATGCACGTAGCCCTCGGTTTCTATGCCCAGGGCCGACTTGATCACATCCTCGAGCGGTGGACGAGGCACCCGTTCCACCCATTCCAGACCTATCTCCTCCAGGGGTAGTTTCCAGATTTTTTCGTTGTACGGTATTAAATATTTGTCGGCGATCCCATCGCCGAAAGTGTGTAGGATCCACTCCTTGAAGTTATTGGGCGGCGGATGCTCGTTGACCAGATAGCCTATTAGGCATTCGTAAATATCCTGCTTCTCCAGTCCGCTCAAGCCGTTCTCGAAGGGATACTTGATATCCCGGCCCTTGAAGAGGATGCGGTTATTGCGACGGCGGGTATGAGCGTTTTCGCCGAGGACGTTGAGAAGGATGTCGAGCAGCTCCTGAGATCTCGAAAACAATATGTGTCCACCTAGGTCATAGGCAAAACCGCCCTTGCGGAAGGTCCTGCATAGTCCGCCCGGGCGGTCCTCTTTTTCCAGCACCTCACTGTTGCCGGAAAGGAAATGTTGCAGGCTGATGCCCGCTAGTCCTCCACCGAGTATTCCTGTGAGCATTATTCAGGCCCGCCCGAATCTTACTCTCATAATACGAATCAGGGACCACCACGTGGTTTGAAAGGGATTCATTTTTGATTCGCCCAACCTGGGTCGGTAATCAATGAATACGACCTTGAACTTACAGCCCATCTTCAGCGGTCTCAGCAGCAGTTCCACAGGAAGGGCGGCCCCCTGGGGATTATAATCAAGGATATCGATAAGTGATTTTCTGTAAGCTCTCATTCCGCTATGCAAGTCGGTAAGGTGTTTGAAGAAGAGCAACGAAGCGAGCCAAGCCAGGAGCTTATTGACCACGAAATTGGGCCAGGGCATGGCTTTTGGTTTCCTACGGAGCCGCGAACAGTCGATTATGTCGTACCCCTCCTCCAGCACCATTTTACTGATCTCTGGGATGACTTCCGCCGGGTAGGTATTGTCGCAGTCGAGCGTTATCACCACTTCGCCGGACGCCGAGCGAAGGGCAACATCCATTGCCCGTCCATATCCCTGCGGGGGATATTGCCTTATTACGCGGGCGCCCATGGACTCCGCTATGCGGGGGGTCTCGTCCTCGCTCGAATCGACTATGATCACCTCGGCTTCCGGCGCCACACTTTTTATGGAGCGGATTACCTTTCCGACCGCACTTTCTTCATTCATGGTTATCATGGCCACGCTAATCATTTTTTTCTACCCACCACCACTATCCTGAAAGCGAAGAGCTGCATGCGGAGTTTTCCCGCCGCTCTTTCAAGAGGATATATATAACGCATATACAGCTTATATCCTTTGGAATCAACGATCTGCCTGTTGCCTGCTTGAGATGTTTCCTCTGAGTCGGCATAAAACTTCTTTACCAGTGGAAGCAGCGAACGGAGGAAATAAGGCGTGAAGTCAAGCTTTATTATTTCACACCCTGCTTCACTAACAATCTGCTTGGCGCTTTTGTAAGTGAAGTGCCTTATATGAGTCCTATCCAAAATGCCGGTATCCGTGTAATTGAAGCGACCGAAAAGGAGCCCAAACCTGTTGGTCCAGACGGCTATATTCGGAACGGATACCAACAGATAACCGCCTCTATTCAGCAGAGAGACATAGTTCTTGAGGATGAGAAAAGGATCATATAAGTGCTCGAGTACATCGGAAAAAATTAGGTAATCGAAAGTTTGCTCTCCCAGATTGCGACGTACCGCCTCCATTTCGCAGAGATCCACAACCAAGACCTTTTCTATCCTGTCTGCGGCGATTGCCGCCGCCTCCGGGTTGGATTCAATGCCCCAAACTCTGTAACCACGAAGGGCTATCTCCGCAGATAAGGCACCTGATCCGCACCCGACGTCGAGCACGAGCGGGGTATTACCGGACTGTTGAGGGACATTTCTCAATATCCCTTCGTTTACCTCTTCAAAGTACTTATAGCAATGCTCATGAATATGTATCATTGTCCTGCAAGGATACCTAGGGAACGCGAACCCCCAATCTTTCTTGATGCGCTCTTTAAAGCCCCGTCTAACAAGAAAGTTACGACACCCAAAGGTTCAAAGGAGAATTCAAATCGTGGCAGTCCGAGCTTTTCCATGGCGGCAACCAACCTGTCGTGATTGCGGGGGCAGTAGAGCAGAAGAAACCCACCCCCACCCGCCCCAACGATCTTGCCGCCGATAGCGCCGTTGGACCTAGCCACCTCGTAGGTTTCGTCGATGAATTGGTTGGAAACCTGGCTGCTGAGCCCCTTTTTTATCAGCCAGTGTTCGTGCAATATCTCTCCAAACTCGTCAATGTCGCCTTTCTCGAAGACCCGCCTGGTTTCATAACCCATTTCCTTAATCTTATGCAGCCTTCCAAGGACCTCCTCGTCATCCTGCTTGCTCTTCTCATTCTGATGGCTTAGGATAGCGCCAGCCTCTCTTTCCATTTTAGTGTGGAAGAGAAAGATGTTTTTCTGCAGCGCTTCCAGTTTGTCTGGCTTTATCCTTACCGGTTCAACGATAACGCTGCCGTCGGGCTCAAAGAAATAAGCGTTGAAACCGCCGTGCGCCGCAGCGTACTGATCCTGCTTTCCGATGGGTTCCTTAAGCACATTAAGCTCTATATGGCAAGCCGCCTCAGCAAGCTCCCCCGGAGTCAAGCGTTTGCCTTGGTATTCAAACAACCCGTTTAAGAGGGCAACGGTAAAAGCCGAAGAGGTTCCAAGCCCGCACTGCGAGGGAACATCGGCTATGGAAACCAGCTCTATACCGCTTTCTATCCCCGTGGAACGCAAAGCTTCCCGAAAAATATTGTGACGGATCTCGTGGATGCTGTCCACGATTTCCGTCTCGGAGTAGGAAAGACGGATGGTGTCGTAAAAGCGCTTGTTCACCATGACGTATATATATTTATCAATCGCAGCCGCCATAAGAAATCCGCCGAATTTTTCGTAGTAGGAAGGAAGGTCGGTGCCGCCGCCTCCCATGGAAAGTCTTACCGGTGCCCTTGAAACAATCACTTAACCACCCTCTGGCTCCAGCCGAAGCGGCCTGCCCTGGCATCCTCTATGATCGATTCCACCGAAAGCCGAATGGCTTGCTTCGAACTGTAGCGGTTTTTCCATCCTAGGCGACGGATCTTGCGGGAGTTAAGCCTTACGACGGGAACATCCCCCTTCCAACCCCGATCGCCTCCGGTGAAGTGATACCGCACATCCTCCAGCCCCATTAGCTCGACGACTACGTCAGCTATCTCCCTTACCGTTATATAATCCTCCGTGGCCACATTATAGTAGGAAAACCCCCCCGGGGCTTTTTTCTCTAGGAGACGCATGGCGCTTACCACGTCACTGACGTGAATATAGGATTTGCTCTGATTACCATCGCCCAATATATACAGCTCCGATTGGTTTTCCTCCAGCTTTTTAACAAAATCGTATCCCACCCCATGTGTCTGGTGTGGGCCTACCACGTTGGCGAACCTCAATGCGCATGCCTGCATGTCGAACATGTGACAGTATGAACAAATCATTGCTTCGCAGGCAAGCTTGCTTGCTCCATAGGTGGAAATGGGGAGCATGGGCGAGTGATCCTCGTTCACCTCCAGCAGGCCGGTATCGCCGTAAATGCCACTACCCGAAGCGTAAAGGAGCTTTTTCACTCCATTCACCCTCATAGCCTCAAGCACGTTGTTGGTGAGGTAGGTACCCTGCCAGAAATCGATATCCGGTTCCTTGATGGCCCTGGCAATATCCGGATTGGATGCGAAATGATATACGACGTCAATATCGCGCATGGCTTCCGAGAGGCGGTCCTTATCTCCGGCATCGGCTTCTATTATCTTTAATCTCTTGCTGCCTAGGAAGTTTTCGAGATGCCATGGGCGGCCTGAGGAAAAATTATCATAGACCACCACCCGAGCATCGACACTGCCCTCGATAATGGATGTGACCATATGGCTTCCGATGAATCCGGCACCTCCGATTACCATATACACGGTCTCCATTTAACGGCCACATCTCCTTTGATCCGTGATTAGTCTCCCGTCGGCGCTGTAATCGGAACGAGAGTTTCCAGAAAACCCCTATACGAAGGCCAACCGCACATATTGCATTATAACAAGTCAAGAAGAATTATCTAGGGCATTTTCCTCATTCAATTTGATTAAGATAGGGCGATCATAGCGAAAAAGTTGCTGGCTGGGTTTAGCCGGGACGACCACGGAACACCGGCCAGGCCTCACTAACTTCGTGGAAAGTGAGCATCTTCTCCATAATCCGCGTGCACGGAAACGATCGACGACCCGGCATACGGATATGCTCGGCCGTCCGTTTCGTGTGTTCAAGGTCTTGAGGTTCTATGCCTCGCTGATGGGCTCTGTGGCGGACGTGGAGAGCCTAAGGAAATTAGCGCACATACAGACGAAGAAGAGCATAATAAGGAATTCGCCGAGAAGAACATCGCGGCTTCCCATGAGTATAGAAGAACTGAAAATCAAACCGGAAAGCAGGAGAAAAATGGCCACTCCCTTTTGCCTGTCATTGAACCGAGAGAGCTTTTCGGAATTCAAAGCGACCATGGAGAAGGGAATTAACCATAAGGCGTTGCAGTAATACGCTTTGATGGCGGGGAGGAAATAGTCGGAGGTCAGCGCGATCACGTAACCTGCCAGGTAAATAGTGGCCAGCGAGGCGCTTCGCCCGCGAAATCTCGCCACGTAAAGAGTCATTAGGATTATTACAACCCCCGCCATAACCAGGAGCAGAGTAGAGTTGAGATAGATATCAAAAGTGCCCTTGAAGAACCACTGCACGGAGTTGTTTATATTTGGAAAGGGCATGTATCTCTGTAGGTTATCCATGCCCTCGACATTTGATTCGTAAAACCCAGTGTTTTGTGATTGAGCTATCCCAAGGTCTCCGATCTCGTGGTAGCGCATGGCGCTAATGTAGCTGGCCCACACGGGCGTCCCGAAAATAAGCGTTACGGTGGAGAGCATGAAAAGCAATCCGATCATGGCGCCGCCCAGCAAACGCCACTTCTTAAATATGAGCAAGGGAAGGCACAGGAAAATCAGGGTTGGCCTTAAGCTTACAGCCAGCCCCAAAGCCATGCCTCCCAGCCAAGTCGCATATCTTTGCTGTTTATGCGCCATCCAAAAGGAAAGAGCGATTACGAATACGTAGAGAATGTAGATTTGCCCTCTTTCCACATGAAGGCGCCAGATTGGCGAGCCTGACAGGAATAGACCTGTAATCCATACCAGTTTCACCTCATGCCGGGAGTCGGCGCACCTGGCCAAAAGAAAGACGCTTGCCAGCAGTAGTATCCACTGTAGTAGGAGCCAGATAATCCTCTGGTAACGGTAAGGCAACTCCGCCAAGGGCGTGTGAAGCATGAGCACGGTCGGAGGCACGGATACTCTGGACACTTCACTTTCAGGGTTGTCCACTGGATCCAGCAGCGTGCCCGGGTATTCTTCAGACCATTTGAAGGTATAAGGGTCCAAACCCTCCAACATGAGCCTGGCGCCTACGACTCTGTTTCTTAAATCCACACCTCCGTAACGAAAGGTGTTGCGAGCGTCGGAAACGAACCCTCGCAGAGATAAGAGCAAGGCCACGGACAGAACAATATTCAAGATGAACCCCAGCGAGATCCCATGATCGCGATTCATAACATTCTCTTCCGATAGCACTCTCTTCCGTCAAGGGAAACATGCGCATCCGTTCATGATATCGTGTGATCCAACTTGGTTGACGATTGTGTTATCAGGATTCGTAAGGAAAGCCGGAACCCATATCTCCACCCTTGCAGGCGCCACTTATTTTCTTGCGCTTTTCCTTTTTGCCATATGCTCCAAGCTCCGATGCAGGTATTATATCAACATTTCTCGGCATCACCATGTACCCTAATAGGGTTATCAAGCTGTTTCAACCTAAGAGAAGTGGCTGTAAGAGACGCCGCTATCCATTGTGTTCGTTAACGTGGGTCTCAACTAAGAATGTTTCGAGGGCAGTGGATTAGAGTCTTAAGGGAATTTCTGGCTGGGAATCCAATAGAGACCGAGGCTAACTTGATGCCTTTGTCGCTTTTCTGAAAGGCGCATTTGCGGAACGTGCTTTATGATCTAGTCCTGATCAGCGAGGGCAAAGTTCAAATGTCATCGGGAACCCGAGTGTTGATCTTGGCCTTTCGGGGTTGTTTTCCCCGTGATCAAATGCCAAAATGCTGAAGAGGCAGTCGGGGAGCCATCGCATAGCCGGCAGGCACGTGTCCCAGATGGAGGTGGAACCGGGTGAATAATCGCAAACGGGCACTTTCTATCCCCCTGTTATTATCATTAGTCCTGATCGTAGGGTTACTCGGCTTTTTTCTTGCGAACGGAGAATATACCCCGGCAGCCGGTTTTTCCTGGAAGGATACCGATGGCCTTCTCAATGGCAGCAAAGTCACCTCGTTAGTTTGGGACGGCTCCGGGCTTTATGCGGGCACCAGCGGCAGCGGCGTCTGGCGTTACGACCCCGGAGCGGGCGTCTGGGCGGACATCGGGGGCGCGTTGAGCAGCTATGTAATAGACGCTCTTGCCTGGGATGGCTCCGGGCTTTATGCCAGCTTTAACGATCCTTTCACGGGTGCTGGACGTGGCGTCTGGCGTTACGACCCTGGAGAGGGCGTCTGGGCGGACACCGGTGGCGCGCCAAGCGGTTATGATGTTACCTGCCTCTTATGGGATGGAACATATCTTTATGCAGGGACTATTTATGGGGGCGTTTGGCTTTACGACCCTTGGCGGAAAGCTTGGTACGGGACAGGGGGTGTTCCGGGGAATCTTGAGGTGTTTTCCCTTGCTTGGGACGGCGTTTATATTTATGCAGGAACCGATGGCGATGGTATCTGGCGCTATGCGTACAAACCCGAAGACCGGGGCAAGAGCACTTGGACAGAAATCGGCGGGGAAGTGGGAGATCGTACCGTGAATTGCCTGGCCTGGGAAGGCTCCAGGCTTTACGCGGGCACGGATGGCGGAGGGGTTTGGTATACGCAGGTCTCAGTCCCCAAACATAACATAATCCTTGTCATAGGTACTGTCTTGCTCGTTGCGCTTATAGCCGCGGCAGCCGCAGCTATCGTGCTCTTGAGGAAATTCGGGAAACGGCGCGTATCTCCAGGTGGTGTGTCAGCGTAAGGGTAAGAGTTTTCAGCTTTCCATCTCCTTGATATCAGGGGCCGGCTGTGGTTAAAGCTTGGGCCTTTGATCCGGTCTCTTATTCTTGCCATATGCGCCACACGCAGATGCCTAAAACTCGCGTATCTTTGTTTTGGAGGATGATGTCGGGGATAAATGTATTCACGTTTTCAATCTCGATTCTCAATTTGCCCCCGGCGTTCGCCGGCTTTCCGATTCTAAGCGTTTCTCCGGAACCGACAACGGTAAATGGACCGGAAGCCGATCCGTTAACGGAAACCTTTATTTCCGCCGTTCCTGCACCGGCCGGAAACCCCCCCACTTTTAACAGCAGATCTTTCGCCGACGGGTCATTGGCCATCTCGCAGACAGCCGTTTTCTGGGTCCACCGGTAGCCCTCTCCTGGCGCGCCTTCCCGTTCGTACCATCCCCTCTCGAAAACCGCGTTGTCAGAGCCACCGGCGTCGATAACCGTGGAAGGTGGCCGTGGCTCGAATTTGTTGCTCACCCAGACATCATGAGCGCCGTTGGAGTAGAAAGGATGATAATTTTCGTGGATGTACTCGAATAGTATGGACAGGCGCTCAGACTGAGGGATGTTGTCGATATTGTAAAACCAGGCGTTACTGCGGTAGATGACGAATTTAACTTTTCCCTCATCCATCTGCTTGACCATCTCCCGCTGGTCGTCGGGTAGTGATCCTATGATAACGGAGGGAAAGCGGACCGGACAGCGCTTGTCCAGTAGGTAGTACCAGGATGCGTCGTTGGTTACGGTGACGACGTCGTCGTCGGGCTGCAGAAAGGGCGATATGCGCTCGACCACCTGCTTGTACTCTCTGGGGACGACCTCTGAGTCCTTGGTTCCGGCCGGAAAAAGCGCTTTTATGTACTCGGGGCGCTCCCAGGCTATACTCAGTTGGTAGGATGAGAACACCGTGGCACATATGGCGACCGCAATTACCATAATCTTGAAAGCTGGGGACCATGTCGCCTTTTCGTTTGCGGGGGGTCTTGCCTCTCTGAAAGTCTTCCCATTGCCGTGGTTGTCTTTGGCCAGGAGAGGATGAAGGTAATACTTTATCAAGATATAGAGAGACAGAACGAACGACAAGCAGGTGCTATACAGGATATGGCCCCAATCCGGCCGTCCTAGTGCATTCCTGAAGGTGAAAATGGAAAGCAATAAAAGTGTGAACTCGATCATGTAATTGTCCAGGAAGACACGTAGGGAGACCAGGAGCTTTCGTGCCTGCTGGTGGAAGGTTTGCATTGCCTTGCAGAACAACCAATAGGTATTGGCGGCAATAAGCAGGCACATGGCATAGAACTTAAAGGTGCGAGGAAAAATAAGACCGTCTATAAGTTCCTTGCGCGTGGATGGATAGCCTAGGAGAAATTTAGCAAAAGGCAGATATTCCCAACTAAGCAGGCTTCCAATAAGGATCACGGCGCAGGCTATACCCGAAATCGCTGCCAGCGCAAGTAACTTGCGGTGATTTATGCGCTTGTGAAAATAAAGGGGATATGCGAGGAGGAGCAGGATCAAAAAGGCCGCGGTGGCATATAAACCACGATCTATTGAATAAGCAAAGGAGACGATGGGAATAAAAGCGCAAAAAAAACCAAGCAGACAAGTATCAAGTCTTCTTTGTTGGCTTTTCCTTCCTAAGCGATACAAGAGGATTACCGCAATTAGAAACCCAATAAGCATCGTGTCACGCGCCGGAATCTTGAACTGGTTAAATATGGTATAGGGATCATAGAAAACGATTAGCGCGAGAAGACCTATGAATATGTAAAGAAAGTTCCCCTGAAAAAGCAAGCAGAGCAGAAGCACGAGAAACGCGATGGTTACGACGTGGTTGATGGTTTCTATGGTCCACAACGCCCCAATCGACCTTCCAAACAGTTTAAAGCCAAGCACGCTACGCAGAGGATCTTCGTAAAGGCCGTGAATACATACGAAGTCCTCATAAGGCACCTGACCTTTGAGATATATGGTAGCAGAGCCAAGGCTTTCTCCGTCGTGATATGGCTCGAAAAAGGGAAAGGCCACCCTGGATTGTGGCGGAGTAGCTAGCGAAATGATCAGCGTAAAGAGGGCTAAAAGCAACGCCAGAGTTATTCTCGAGCGCCTTGATATTCTCATCGAGAGGTCGATTTCAGCTGGGATATCCACCCCGGGCATACTTCCCTCCAGCCCAAGGGGCGACTCCTCTTTTACGGCGGCGCATTCATCAAGGTTGGAATCATGTTCGGTGTCTTTTTCAATAGAACTGCGTCCATTTTCAGAAGCCCTCGTAGGGATCGACAAGGGACATCCGAAAAGAAAGTCATTGCTTTTCCGGATGTTGAGAGCATAGACGATAGCGAGGAGCAACGGAGAAAGCGATACCAGAACTAGGAAGCGCAGAATATTATTAGTCGGGTTGAACTCAACCCTGGTGATGACGCTCACAACTCCTAGGGGATTGCTGAAGGGCAGCTTGACGAAAGGCCAGATTATGGTACCGAGGGTCGCGCCGAGAATAAAGATGCTGATAAAAACAAGCGGCTTAAACCATGGGCAGGAAAGCCAAGAGAAATCCGCATTTTCAACGATTTCTATAGACTCCTTATCCTTTTCCACGCCCGACATCCTCCCTGTTTATGCCGTCATCACGGATATATGCGTTTGGTTTAATAGCCGCCTTTTGGAGCCCTCAATGGCAATTCATTTTACCTTCTATGTTCCGGATTTTGTACCCATTGCCGGATTGCCCTCTGTCTCATAAACATATTTGCCGGATTGATACGTTGAGGGATGCGATGTAGGAAACTTTTTGCAGTAGGTTATCTTGCAGTCACAGATGTACATGCCGGCTTTTCTTAGGGTTGTACCGGATGGTTCGGTCGCTTTGACCTCGCTTCCCGCAGGAAATAAAATGGGGCGTGTCGGCCCGGATTTGAGGCGGATGTTGCGACGGGTTTGTCACCGGGGAAGGGGTGCGGCAAGCCCGCTTCATAAACAGAAAGGATGCCTTTGAGAAAGAAAGCTCTCATTACGGGAGCCGGCGGTTTCGTCGGGAGATACTTGGCGGAGTATCTCTCCGGCGAGGAGGGGCTCGAGGTTCTGGGGCTGGATCTTAAGCAGCCCCGGCCGGGCGGACCCTGGGAGCGCTGTGATTTCGGGGAATGCGACATCATGGACCGCGAACGGGTGTTCTCGTACGTGGAGAGCTTCCGGCCCGATTACGTTTTTCACCTCGCGGCGCAGAGCTCGGTGAGCCGCTCCTGGGAGGACCCATTGAGCACCTACCACATAGCCCTGGTGGGGCAATGCAACCTGTGCGACGCGGTGCGCGCGACGGGGAAGGAGGCGGTTATCCACGTGGCCTGCTCCGCGGAGGAGTACGGTACGGTGCGGGCGGAGGAGCTTCCCATCTCGGAGGACCATCCCCTGCAGCCGGCCAGCCCCTATGCCTTGAGCAAGGTCATCCAGGATTACCACGCCCTGTTCTGCCACCGCGCCTTCGGCCTGAGGACCATAAGGACGCGCACCTTCAATCTCACCGGGCCGGGGCAGTCCCCGCAATTCGTGGTCTCTGATTTCGCGCGCCAGATCGCCGAGGCCGAGGCCGGGAAGAGAGAGCCGGTCATTCGGGTGGGGAACCTCGAGGCCAGGAGGGACTTCTCGGACGTGCGGGACCTGGTGCGGGCCTACTGGGTCCTGGCCAGCCGGGGAGAGGCGGGAGAAGTGTATAATGTCTGCTCGGGGAAAGATCACTCCATAAAGGAGATCCTGGACATGCTGGTCTCCATGAGCCGGGTACCCATCCAGGTCGAGGTGGATCCGGGGCGCCTGCGCGAGGTGGATATCCCCGTGCTCAAGGGAGACAACGGCAGGATGCTCGCCCTGGTGGGCTCGACGCCTATCCGGCCCCTGGAGGAGACCCTGGCGGACGTGCTGGAGTGGTGGAGAGCGGAACTGGCCGGAGCCTAAGAGGCCGTCCGGATGCGGAGTGCGGAGGTCATGCCATGCAAGCGGTGATACTGGTAGGGGGACAGGGTACGCGGTTGCGCCCGCTCACCCTGACCGTGCCCAAGCCCATGCTGCCCCTGATGAACCGCCCTTTCCTGGAATTCCAGATCAACCTATGCCTCCGTCACGGCATAAAAGAGATCATCTTGAGCACCGCCTATCTCCCCGAGGTCTTCGAGAGCCATTTCGGCGACGGCAGCGGGATGGGGGCCAGGCTGATCTACGTGACCGAGGACGAGCCCCTGGATACCTGCGGCGCGGTGAAAAACGTGGAGCGTTACATAAACGGGCCTTTTCTGGTGTTCAACGGGGACATCCTCACCGGCTTGAACCTGACCGAGCTCATTTCTTATCACCGTGACCGGGGAGGCAAAGCCACCCTCTACCTGACCAGGGTGGAGGACCCCACCGCCTACGGCCTGGTGCCCCTGGACGGGGAGGGGCGCATACTGGAGTTCCTGGAGAAGCCGAGCTCCGACCAGATAGTTACCGACCTCATCAACGCCGGAGCCTACGTTTTGGAGCCGGAAGTGCTGGACCGGGTGCCGCCGGACGAGCCCTACTCTTTCGAGCGACAGCTCTTCCCCGGCATGCTCGAGGACGGGATCCCCATGTACGGCTTTCCCGACGAGGCCTACTGGATAGATATCGGGGCACCCTCCAAATACCTGCAGGCGCATTACGATATCCTCGGCCGCCACCTGCCCTTCGACTTCGAAGGCGAGGAGATAAAGCCCTCGCTTTGGGTGGGGGAAGGGGCCGAGATCTCTCCCCGGGCGAGCGTATTCGGGCCGGCGCTGATAGGAGCGGGGTGCCGTATCGCCCCTCACGCGGTCGTTTCCGGCAATTGCGTGCTGGGTCCGGGTTGCGAGGTGGGCGAGGGGGCGCAACTGGAGGGAGCGGTTCTACACGCGGATTGCGTGGTGGGCGCGGAAAGCGTGCTGCGCCGTTGCATATTGGCCGGCGGCGTGAAGGTGGGAGAAAGGGTGCATATATCGGATGACGCCGTGCTGGGAGGTGGCGTGATGGTGGAGGATGAAAACGACCTGCGGCACGGCATAAGGGTGTGGCCGGAGGCCCGCATACCCCGATCTATGTTACATTTTTAAGCCGTCTGGAAAAGAAGGGATTTTCCGGGCATAATTTACGGATCAGGCAAGATGCGGAGACGGAAAGAAATGGAAAAAGGAGGAATATCTTGCGCGTTCTAATCACTGGCATCACCGGTTTCGTGGGCAGCCATCTGGCCGAATACGCCCTGGGCAGGGGAGACGTCGAGGTTTTCGGCACCGTGCGCTGGAGGTCGCGCCTGGATAACGTGCAGCATATCCTGGAGGACATCCATCTCGTAGACTGCGACTTGCGTGACGGCATGGCGACCAAAAAGACGCTCGAGGAGGTCAAGCCGGACTATATCTTCCATCTGGCGGCGCAGAGCTTCGTGCCCACCTCCTGGAAAGCGCCGGCGGAGACCCTGACCACCAACATCATGTCCGAGTTGAACCTCTTGGAGGCCATCCGTGACCTCAAGCTGGATACGCGCATCCAGGTGGCGGGATCCAGCGAGGAGTACGGCATGGTTTACGAGCACGAGACGCCCATCAGCGAGGAGAACCCCTTGCGGCCCCTGTCGCCTTACGCGGTGAGCAAAGTGGCCCAGGATTTCTTGGCCTACCAGTACCACCAAAGTTACGGCATTCACACCGTGCGCACCCGCGCCTTCAACCACTCCGGGCCGAGGCGGGGGCAAGTTTTCGTCGAGAGCGACTTTTCACGCCAGGTGGCCTTGGTGGAGAAGGGGAAGAAGGAGCCGGTCATCGAGGTGGGAAACCTGGAGGCCAGGCGGGATTTCTCGGACGTCCGGGATATCGTGCGCGCCTACTGGCTGTGCCTGGAAAAGGGAGAGCCGGGGGACGTTTATAATATGGGCTCAGGGAAAGCGATCACCATTAAGGAGCTCCTGGACCTCATCCTTTCCATGAGCGATGTGGACATAGAGGTGCGCCAGGTCCCGGAGCGCATGCGGCCTTCGGACGTCATGCTCCTGGTGACCGATAACAGCAAGGTGACTCGGGTTACGGGGTGGAAGCCGGAGATACCCTTAGAGCGGACGGTACGTGACCTCCTCGATTACTGGCGCGAACGCGTCTGAGCGTAGCCACGTCTCATTATTGCGATGCGGCCTCTTGGCTGGCGAAGCAACCTCTAGATGGCGGCGTGGATACGCAACCGGCGCCGGGACGGCGCAATGAAACGGCAATCATTGATTGCACATTATCTTGGCAAATGTAAACGCAGGTGGTTCTGGAACCCACTCTTTTTCTACGCATGTCCAGCGTACGGGAACGCTTCGCTGCGTCCTTCGCGGCCATCCCGTTTACGTCATTCCCCTTCGATTAGCTTGACAACATTAGGGATAATATGGTAATTAATTATCAAGTGGATAAGGGCTAGCGAAAAGAAATTCTTATTAGAATCTTAAATCAGTTATTTTACAATGCAACAAACACCGTATTTTACGGCAAAACAGGTTATCTATTTTCTGGAGGTATTGTCATGAATCTCGATTTCAGCGGTGGGAAAAGGCGAGACCTTTTTACGCAGAAGCTATCCCCGTTAAAAGTAATCGTGGTATTTGCCCTGCTTCTTCTACAGATAGCACCGATACATTTGCCACGGGCCCATGCCAGTGGCCTGGGCACCATCTCCGGCACGGTCACAGGCCCGGAGAGCCAGCCCCTGGAGGGCATAGAGGTGGAGTGCTGGGATGATTGGGGGATTAAGCAATCATCGACCTCGACCGCGTCCGACGGCACCTACGCTCTGAGGGGCCTAGATACTGGCTCCTACCTGGTTCGCTTCTCCGACCCCTCGGGCACCTATGCCTACCAGTGGTTTGACGGTAAATCCACCTTCGATGGCGCCACCCCGGTGGACGTGACTGCCGGTGAGGAGACCGAAAACGTAAACGCCCAGCTGTCGCCGGGAGGGGCCATAGGGGGCACGGTGACCGACGCCTCCACCGGCGGACCCATCGAGGGCATCGAGGTGCTAGCCTATGAGGAGATAGGTGGTTTCTTTTACATAGATGCGGGAGTTACCACCACCGATGCCGATGGCCATTACCTGGTGGGGGGGCTGCCCAGCGCGAGCTACAAGCTTAAATTCTTAGATTTGTACAACAGGTACGTCGGAGAGTGGTATCACGATAAGGGGAGCTTCGGTACCGCCACCCCGGTGGCGGTGACCGCCCCCGACACCAGCACGGCGGACGAGGACCTCATGAGCAAGGGCACCATCTCCGGCACGGTCACAGGCCCGGAGAGCCAGCCCCTGGAGGGCATAGAGGTGGAGTGCTGGGATGATT
>ENA-ORXB01000895-ORXB01000895.1-sediment-metagenome-genome-assembly--contig:-NODE-895-length-45846-cov-7.671197_pt1:0-7500 | contig 45846 bp, 37 predicted proteins | sample MGYA00237863_ERZ511475 | MGnify/ENA primary metagenome ERZ511475 (study PRJEB26305, sample SAMN06343858) | sediment metagenome | isolation source: hot spring sediment | place: Canada: British... | reverse complement strand
TGAAATCAAGGGCAACGTAATGTAACGCATCCGCTGAAACTGGTTGGCGCCGTCTATCGACGCTGCCTCGTATAACACATCGGGGATCGCTTGAAGGCCGGCCAAATAGATCACCATTAGAAAACCGCAGGCGCGCCAGACATCGAACATGACGACGGATACCATCGCCCAAGTGGAACTACTCAACCATGGAATTGGTTGAAGGCCGATTTGTTGCAGCAGATAGTTGACGACACCGCGATCCTGAGTGAGTAAAAAATTCCACACAAGGGCGAGGGAGGCAGTTGTGGTTAGCACTGGAAAAAACAGTGCGGTTCGCAACAAATATTTGACCACCGAAGGCATTGCCCGATTGATACCCATTGCAAGAAACAGCCCCAAAATGTTATTGAAAAATGTCGCAAAAACCACAAATCGGAAGGTGTTCCAGTACACATTGCGGAGTCGTGCGTCGCCGACAAGTTCACTTAGATTATTAAATCCTACCCATGTTGGGGGGGATAGCACATCGTATCGCATGAAGACAAGCACAAACGCCGCTAAAATCGGCGCAACCAAAAAGATAAACAGAGAGACAAACGCTGGTAAGATGAACAGATATCCCGCAATAACCTCTTGAGCACGGTTGGTGTGTCTGCCAGAGAACCAACCTTTTTGTGTTGCGGTTGATTGTCCATACCCTTTCGCTACGCTCGCCAACGCCCCCTCCCAACTTTGCTACGCAGTACCCAATACCAATTTCTTTTCTCGATAGATAAAGTCTGCCCAATCCAATAATAAGCGTATACAGGCAGACTTTATCTATCGAGAGAAAACAACAAAACAAATTTAAACTATCACCGTGCGCAGTCACACCCCATAGCAAGGCCGCTTAGGCTGGCAGCCAAAAATGAACTACGCCCTGCCTGCAATTTTTCCATCTCCACTTTTAACTCGGCGTCTGCAGCGATCAGCGCTTCCTCGACACTCTTCTCTCCGTTCCAAATCGTCTGGTAGTGGCGGTTAAGGATCGGATCGACGATGTTGAAATTCGTTGGAGAGGGAACTGTCTTGGCAAAGTCGAGCGATTGGTAAAACAGGGCTGTATTGGGTGGGCCATACTCGGCAAAGATCGGCATTTCAGCTACCGACCGAAGCGCAGGGATATTGCCACCCGCCTTCGTCATATCAATCGATGCGTCTTTGTTGGAAAGGAATTTGGTGACGGTCCACGCTGCATCTGGCGTTTTTGTCGAGGTGGAAATCCCCCATCCGTCTGTGCCTGCTACCGTCTTATATGGGCCAGAACGGTGCGGCTGATACTGAATATCATAAGTAGTGAACCCTTCGTTGAGTGAAGCAGAAATGCACCACCGGCCACAGGTTCGCATCGCCAGATGGCCTGCATGGAATTGCGCCCATTCTTCCCAACCTTGCGGGTTGGGCGAAACTTTGTATTTCAGAATCAAGTCGGCGAGGAATTGGAGAGTTTCAGCTACCTTTGGATCCATGAGATTGGATTCTGTCCAGGTGTCATTCAGTGGAGAGGTGTCGTTGTTGAAGTACCAGGCACACATGCCAAACATCCCGGAGCCCCAGAAGGAATAAGCATAGCGGTCATCCGCGCCGCCCTTAACTCTGGCAACCTTTAGACAAGTTTCTAGGAAATCTTCCCAGGTCCAATCTGGCGTCGGCGGATCAATCCCTTCCTCTTCAAAAATCTTTGTGTTGTAATACAACACCATGTTGTTCCAGGAGAAAGGATACTCCATCTGTTTCCCGTCGACCTGTAACATCTTGCGAAGTACCGGATGGATATCGTTCTCCAGAATTTCCTTTTCGGCAGGATCGGCGAGGAAATAGTCGTCAAGTGGCATCAGAATCTTCTTATCTGTCAACAACCTTAATCCCTCGACAGCGATCATAATTACGTCCAGCTGTTCGCCTCCTGCAATTTGTGTCAAAATGCGGTCCGAATAGCCTGCCCAGCCGCCTTCACTGATGTTGGTTTGTGTCAAAACAAGGTCAATTTCCGACAACTGCTCTACTGCTCGCTCTATAGCAGGCTGCCATTGTGCAATTGGCATCTGGGTAGTGGCGACAATTCGCACTTTAGCTTTTGCAGGTGCAACACCCTCCCCATCGGTAGTGGCATTGGGCGCTATACCCGGCGCGCATGCGGCAAGAAAGGCGCCAGCACTAACAACCGCCGTCCACCGTAACAATTCACGACGACTCAATGTGTGCACTCCGGACAGATGATTCTGGCATGGCATGTTGCTTTCCTCCTAGTTGAAAAATGGTTTACACCAATCGATGCCTGGTGAGCTGCAGAGATATAGCAAGACTCCGTTCTCAGCTACTTTTGTTAACCGTCGAGGCACGGACAACCAATTCGCACGGAACAATGGTGCGCGTGGGAATTTCGCTCCTTCCGTCAATCTGCGCCATCAATAATTCAAAAGCCAGCTCACCCATCTCCTCGCGAGCATAGTGAACCGTAGTGAGTGGCGGGTTGGAGAATTCGGCGTTTGCCTGATCATCAAACCCCACAAGCGCAATGTCCTCAGGCACACGCAATCCTGCCTCTTTGATGGCTTCTAACGCGCCAAGGGCCGCCCGGTCACTTACGGCAAAGACCGCCGTAGGAAGCTGAGACAATTTTAGGATTTCTTTCATTTCCCGATATCCTTTTTGCGGATAGCCATGTGAGATCGAGGGCTGTTGATATTCCTTTGGTATCGGTACATTCAGCTCCTCTGCAGCACGCAGAGCGCCCCAACGACGATCCACTAACGTTCGATATTTGGGCGGCCCTTCAATTAGGGCAATGCGCTTGTGTCCGAGTTCAACAAGATGCCGATAGGCTAGATAGGCGCCCCATTCATTGTCAGGAACGATGGAGGCGATCGGTACCCCTGGAATATAGGTGTCGACCAACACCAAAGGAATATTAATCGCAGCCAGCTCCACAGCAAGTGCATCATTTTCAGGGCATCCACCGAGAATAATCACCCCCTGTGTTTGGCGCTCGCGCACAGAGTGGGGTATTCGCCCTTTCTCTACCGTAGCGACGAGCATTCCTACCCCTTGCTGACGCGCCTGGGCTTCAAGGCTACGAATAACGGCGCCGTACACCGTTTCGGGAAACGCCCAGAGCGACAGCTCTTCCATTATTAATGTAAACAGTTTAGCTTTTGTACCACTGTTCCTACGGCCGCGCGGAATATAACCTAACTTCTCCGCAGCCTTAGCGATCCGTCGCCTGGTTATAGGGGCAACTCGCTCCGGAGACTGGAATGATAACGAAACAGTCGATATCGAAACTCCAGCTTCTTTCGCCACTTCGCGCACAGTGACGCGCTGGCTACGTTCACTTTTAGTCATTCGATTGGTTATATCCATGAGGTATAAAACTGGGTTGAGGAAAATTACGTCGAAATTGTATCATTATTACGACTGATTGTCAATCACTATTTCGATAGAATTTTCGATAAATTTCTGCGTGTATTTCGATGAAATGTGTCGTTTTTTTGATTTGATAAGAGTCTCATATTAAGAACGCAATTCACCGCAAAAATTTTAACAAATCACCCATAAGGCGGGTGTTATCTCCTATGGACCTCTCTTCTCAAAACTTTAGAGATGCTGAAGGAGGAGGAATTCCGTCAATATGGCACATACTGTGCCGCCTGCTACGAGTGTCTGCTCAGCTATAGTAATCAACTGGAATCGTTCTATCTTGACCGTCGCCGCATCCGTAACCTGCTGCTCACCCTGTCGCGCACTTGCATCCTGCTGCGCGTCGCCGGGCGCACCTATCCTGAGCAATTGGCCTGGCTGCACGCCCTCACCGATGCTCGCTCCGAGTTAGAGCGTCGTTTCTTGCAGGCTCTGGCCGAAGGCGGCTACCGTCTGCCCGACGACGCCCAGCGCGAAATCGCCGAACCGCGTTGCGTGGCTGACTTTTCCTACGCCCCCAACATCCTGGTCTTTTGTGATGGCAGCGTCCACGACACTCCTGACCAGCGCCGAGCCAATGAAACCCTGCGCCGTGAGTTGAGCGCACGCGGTCACCGCGTCCTGATTATCCGTTATGACCGGCCGTTGGAGAAGCAAATCCACGCCGCGCCTGAAGTCTTTGGTGAGTGAAAGCAGGTACAGTAGGAAAAAGTCTGGAAAATCGACCATTCCTCCGATGTATAAAACACAATAATCATTGCATGATAAACCACGACAGAAACGATGATTTTTTTGTCTCCTGGGTTGGTTTTTGCTCAGGAGATTTTGAGCCGCTGTGAATTGGTATGCGTATGAAAGTTGTAATCGTAGCGAAAACCAAGATGGGTGGTGGCGCCTGCGTCGGTGGCATCACGCTTGATGAAGGACGCAGTGTATGGTTATTCGATACCCATGTTTCTCCTCACAACCGCGGGTGTACGCATTACAACATCGGTGAGGTGTGGGAGATCGATGCCGTTTTCCCAGAGAGAATCGAGTTGCCACACACTGAAGATATCTACGTGCGCTCCAGCCGTTGTGTTGGGCGTATGGATCATCTGCTGAAGTTCATCGAACGAGTGATGCAGCCGGCAGTGGGCGAAGTCGACAGCTTGTTTGAAGGAAAGTTACAGCACGCTGCTGGTGGCGCACTATTTGTAGCGGCTTCAAGCGGGTTGCCGAGTTTCAGCACCTGTTTCTGGCGCCCAGATCGACCGCTGCAGCGCGTCGAAACCAATCAGCGCATTCGCTATGTGTATCCTTCAAAACGTGGCAATGTTACCTTTGTTTTCATCGGTTTTCAGGAGCCCTTACCCGAAATTCCGGCCGGTACACTGGTGCAAATTTCCCTGTCGCGGCCTTGGCGTCCGTCGAACTCCTCGAACGAAGAAGCCCGCTGCTATGCCCAAATTTCTGGCTGGTTCAACGACACCGACCGATATGCTATACAGCCTCTGAAAGAGGGCAACTCATCAGCAAGGACGCTGTCAGCTAACTTGACGCAGGCGCGCCTCATTCTCAAAAAAGTCTTTGGGTATGACGAATTTCGTCCCTTGCAAGAGGAAATCATCGCCAGCGTCCTTTCCGGACAAGATACGCTCGCCATCATGCCCACTGGCAGTGGTAAATCGATCTGTTACCAAATTCCGGCGTTACTCTTCGAGAGACCTACAGTCGTGGTCTCACCGCTGATTGCGTTGATGCAGGACCAGGTGGAACAACTTCGTCAACTTGGCATTTCCGCTGCATATCTTAACAGCACACTGGATTATCAGGCATATAACGCCGTCATAGCAGAGATGCGCGCCGGGAAAGTGAAATTGCTCTATGTGGCGCCGGAAACGTTGCTCCGCCCCGAAACGCTACGTCTGCTTGAGACAATTCGGCCTGCATGTCTGGCTATTGACGAAGCTCACTGCATCTCCGAGTGGGGGCATGATTTCCGTCCGGAATATCGCCAGCTACTTGACGTGCGGCGACGTTTTCCAGAGGCTGTCTGCATCGCAGTCACTGCCACTGCCCCTCCATACGTACAGCAGGACATCAAGCAAATATTGCACTTCAGTGACAGCCAGACTTTTATTGCCAGCTATAACAGGCCTAATCTCTTCCTTAATGTGCGCCCACGCCACGATGGCTTTCGACAACTGTTAAATTTTCTGGAAAATTACCCAGAAGAGAGTGGCATCATCTACTGTAGCACGCGGCGGCAGGTAGACGAACTGGTTAAATACCTGTGCCAAAAGGGTTTACGGGCCGTTGCCTACCATGCCGGGTTGGAAAATAGCGAGCGCGCAGCAAATCAACGACGGTTCTTAATCGAAGATGGCTGCATTGCTGTCGCCACCCTCGCTTTTGGCATGGGTATTAACAAGCCGGATGTACGCTTCGTGGTACATTACAATTTGCCTGCCAGCATTGAACATTACTACCAGCAGATCGGTCGAGCTGGCCGTGACGGGCTGCCTGCGCACTGTCTCTTGCTCTATCATCCGAAAGACCTGGAAACACATTATTTTCATATCGAGCAAGGTGCGTCGACAGAGCGCGCCGGACGCATTGCGCGGTTGCAGGCGATAGATCGCTTTGCACGTACGCGCGGCTGCCAGCGTATTCCTCTTTTAAACTATTTCGGCGAGCAGATTTCGATAGAAGAGTGCGAAGCGTGTGATAACTGTTTGAAGGGCAGCAGCGATTTTCCTGTCTCTGATGTAACCATTGAAGCACAAAAATTTCTCTCATGTGTCAAGCGAACCGGAGAACAGTTCGGCATCAGCTACATTGTCGACGTTCTGCGAGGCTCGCAACGTCGCCAGATCACAGCGAGGGGACATGATCAACTTTCTACCTACGGAATCGGCAAAGAACATTCGGCTCAAACATGGCGTCACCTTGCGCAGGAATTTATCCTGCAAGGCTTACTAGACCAGAATTTCAGGCATGGAGGAGTAAGGTTGACCGATACTGGCTGGGCGGTGCTACGCAAAGAGCTGAACGTGACTGTGCCTGCCGAAGTGGTAACGAGTCAATTTGTCCCTGTCAAGCAAAAGGTCGCCTCCCACAATGATGAAGACCTATTCCATCGGCTGCGCGCTTTGCGTCGCAAATTGGCGGACGAGTTGAATGTTCCTGCGTTTTTTATTTTTCACGACCGCACCCTCGTGGAAATGGCGATGCGCATGCCCCAAACTTTGGAAGAGCTGCGTTCGGTCTATGGGGTTGGCGAACACAAGTTGCAACAATTCGGCAAGCAGTTCGTTGCCTGTATACGCGCCTATTGTCAGGAAAAAGGGATCGATCCCTCAAGTTTCCCACAGGAGGATATGGAGCGTTTATTAGGATCGCTTCCTAAACGACGTTTTGAGACAGTCGGTGAACTTTTCAACAACGGCCATCGCATCGCCGAAATACAGGCATTGTTCGGTGTGAAGCGTGAGACCATTCTTCGGCACCTTGAACGATATCATCAAGCCGGTCGCCCCCTTGATCCTCAACGTTTATTGAAGGAATCGGAACTTCCTCCAGAACTGCTGCGCAAATTATTGCATCAGCTCAAGGGCGCAGACCTTACATTCCTCGAACCCATCTACAATGAGCTTGACGGCCTTGTCTCTTATGATGAGCTGCGCTTGCTGCGGCTCTATCTCGCCTGTCTTTACACATCAGAAAATCCTTCCCCTCCAGAAAATCCTTCCCCTGTAGGCAAACTGCTCACTTTCGTGCGCAAGGTATTTTCTGTGTGAAAACAGACACAGGGTTGATCGGTAACAACCAGTTGAGGGTGCAGAACCACACTGTTTTGGCCTAATATAGGCGGTCGATTACGACGTGCGATGCTGTGCAGCAGCTACCTGCGCAACAAAACGCTCTATCCCAGTTCTTTGCACGCTTCCATCATAGCCTGCTCCAACGACCATTCCTGACCGGCCTGCCAGATAGACAGGAAGTCGTTAACACTCATTTGTAGGCTGAGCGCGTCGATCTGCTGTTGTCGCTGGCGAGCTTCACAAATAGGGGAGA
>ENA-ORXB01000894-ORXB01000894.1-sediment-metagenome-genome-assembly--contig:-NODE-894-length-45985-cov-4.103097_pt1 | contig 45985 bp, 46 predicted proteins | sample MGYA00237863_ERZ511475 | MGnify/ENA primary metagenome ERZ511475 (study PRJEB26305, sample SAMN06343858) | sediment metagenome | isolation source: hot spring sediment | place: Canada: British Columbia... | reverse complement strand
CACTATTTACGAAGGTACTTCTGAGGTACAGAGAATGGTTATAGCAAAGGAAATAATTAAATGATTCAGGTTTATACAGGTGATGGTAAGGGTAAAACAACGGCAGCTCTTGGACTGGCTTTAAGGGCTGCCGGTCATTCAATTAAAACATTGATTATTCAATTTATGAAGAGTGAAGACTGCGGGTACGGAGAACATAGTTCTTTGAAATATTTGTATCCCTATATTGAACTTTATGCTTTTGGGAGAACATGTTTTGTTTCCAAAGATGCACCGGCGAAGGAAGATAAAAAATTTGCTAAAAAAGCATTTGATTTTTTTAAAAAATCATTAGAAGAAAAGGAACATAGAATTTACATTCTCGATGAAATTTGCGTTGCCCTGGATTATGAATTAATTGATAAAAAAGAACTTTTGCAAATACTCAATGGAGTTGACAAGGAAGAAGTTGAAATTATTTTAACAGGCAGATATGCACCAAAAGAACTGATAGAAATAGCTGATATAGTAACTGAGTTCAAGGAGATTAAACATTGTTTCTCTGAGGGAATTATGGGAAGAAAGGGGATAGATTGGTAATTACAACGGGTTATAGGTCATGGGCAATAGGGTCAGGTAATAGGTCAGATTTAAGATGTGATATATGAGACGTGATGGAGGTATGTGGTAAGGGGTTGAGGCTTTTTTAACTTAACTTTGACCTTAATCTCAATTTAATAAAATTCAGGAGTAGCAGTTATGAATGGAAGAATAAAAGATGGTTTTGAAAAATGGGAAAATGATTGCCTTTCAAAGCATTTGAAAAAAAATCCAGAGAGTAAAGAAAAATTTACGACCCTTTCAAATCAGGAGATTAAAAGATTATATACACCGATAGATTTAGAAGATTTCGACTATTTAAGGGATTTAGGTTTTCCAGGTGAGTTTCCCTATACACGCGGTGTCCAACCTACGATGTACAGAGGGAAAATATGGACTATGAGGCAGTTTGCAGGATTTGGTACTGCTGAGGATACAAATGGAAGATATAAATATCTTTTAAGCCAAGGGCAAACGGGGTTATCTGTTGCTTTTCATATGCCAACACTTATGGGTGTCGATTCTGACAGTCCTAGGGCAAGGGGTGAAGTTGGGAAATGTGGGGTTGCTATTGATTCTCTGGCAGATATGGAGATACTTTTTGATGGTATTCCCCTTGATAAAGTAACAACATCAATGACTATAAATGGTCCTGCATCCATACTGCTTTGTATGTATATGGCTGTTGCTGAAAAACAGGGAGTTTCATGGGACAAAATAGGCGGTACCATTCAAAATGATATTTTGAAAGAATACATTGCCCAGAAGTCGTGGTTATTTCCACCAAAACCATCATTAAGACTGATTACGGACATCTTTGCCTTTTGTTCTAAACATGTTCCAAAATGGAATACTATATCCATATCTGGCTATCATATAAGAGAAGCTGGCTCTTCAGCATTGCAGGAATTAGCTTTTACATTAAAAGATGGTTTAACATATGTTGAAGCAGGTATTGAGGCAGGTTTAAATGTTGATGATTTTGCACCAAGGCTCTCTTTTTTCTTTAATGCTCATAATGATTTCTTCGAAGAGATAGCAAAATACAGAGCGGCAAGAAGGATCTGGGCCAGGGAGATGAGAGAAACATTTAAAGCAAAAGATCCAAGAAGCTGGATGCTAAGGTTTCATACACAGACTGCTGGTTGTAGTTTGACTGCTCAGCAACCGTTAAATAATATTGTGAGAGTCACAATTCAAGCTCTTGCAGCAGTTTTGGGTGGTACGCAATCTTTACATACAAATTCTATGGATGAAACATTAGCATTACCCACAGAACTTGCAGTAACCGTTGCTTTAAGGACTCAACAGATTATTGCAGAGGAGTCAGGTGTAATAAATACAATAGATCCACTTGGTGGTTCTTATTTTGTTGAGAAGCTTACTAATGAAATGGAAAAAGGTGCATATGAATACTTCAAAAAGATAGATGATCTGGGTGGTATGGTTAAGGCTATAGAACTTGGTTATCCCCAGAGAGAGATTATGGACCATGCTTACTGGTATCAACAGGCAGTTGAAAAGGGAGAAAAAACAATCGTTGGTGTTAATAAGTATCAGATGAAAGAAGAGATACCTATCCCACTGTTAAAAATTGATGATGAAGTGGAAAAAAAGCAAATTGCCAGGACTCAGGAAGTTAGAAGGACCAGGGATAAAAAAGCATGGGAAAATTCATTAAGGGAGCTTAAAAAAGCAGCAACGGGAAAGGAAAATTTGATTCCCTATATTTATCAGGCTGTTAAAGCTTATGCAACGATTGGTGAAATTGTAGATACATTGAAGGAAGTATTCGGGGAGTATAAAGAACCAGCGATGTTTTAATTATACAGGGAATGAGGTATGGGGTATGGGGTGTGGGGTATGAGGTATGGGGTGTGAAATTTAGGCTATGGGCGATAGGCAATAGGCTATGGCGTGATACGGGATATGCGGGATATGGGGTATGGGGCGTGAGATGTTGATGGTGGTTGCTGTTTGGTCTGTTATATTAAAAAGTAAAATATAACCTGAATGGGAGGTAATTAATTATATGCGGAAGGTAAGGATATTAATGGCTAAACCAGGCTTAGATGGGCATGACAGGGGGGTTAAAATTGTGTCGAGGGCTCTAAGAGATGCTGGTTTTGAGGTTATATATACAGGGCTTCATCAAACCCCAGAAGATGTTGTAAATATAGCATTACAGGAAGATGTGGATGCTATTGGTATGAGCGTGTTATCTGGGGCTCACAATTATCTATTTAGCCGGGTATTAGAATTACTGAAAGAAAAAAATGCTCAGGAAATAGTTGTTTTTGGCGGTGGGATAATTCCAGAAGATGATGTTAAATATTTAAAATCCATTGGTGTTTCTGAACTTTTTCTTCCGGGAACACCACTTGAAACTATTATAAATTGGGCAAAAGAAAATATTAAACCGCTATCATAAAAAGGGGGATAAAGTTATGGCTATTTGTTTTGATTTAACACCTGAACAGGAACAGCTAAGGAAAACAGTACGAAATTTTGCTGAAAAAGAAATTGCGCCAATTGCAGCAGAATTAGATGAAAAAGAAGAATTTTCTTATGAATTAACGAAAAAAATGGCTGAAATGGGTTTTTTTGGGACAATTGTTCCAGAAGAATATGGTGGTCAGGGGCTTGATTACTTATCATATATTATTGTAGTTGAGGAGTTAGCAAGGGTTGATGCATCGCAGGCAGCAACAGTTGCCGCTGGAAATTCTCTTGGTATATCCCCAATCTACTATTTTGGAAATGAGGAACAAAAAAAATACTGGTTACCCAAACTTTGTTCAGGTGAGATACTCGCAGCTTTTGGATTAACAGAACCAAATGCAGGTTCAGATGCAGGAAACTCAAAGACAACAGCAGTTTTAGATGGTAATGAATGGGTAATTAACGGCAGTAAGATATTTATAACAAACGGTGCTAATGACATGACTGGCGTTATAGTTGTTCAGGCAAGAACGGGAACACTCTCAGATGGTAGACCAGAACTATCATGTATTCTTGTTCCTGCAGATGCAAGAGGACTTGAAAGAAGGGCAATGCATAAGAAGATGGTCTGGAGAGCGAGCAATACTGCAGAATTATATTTTACTGACTGTCGTGTTCCTAAAGAAAATTTACTTGGCAAAAGAGGAGATGGTTTTAAACAAATGTTAAAGACGCTGGACGGTGGAAGGCTATCAATTGCTGCAATGGGTTTGGGTGGTGCACAGGGTGCATTAGAAATGGGTATAAAATATGCAAAGGAAAGAATGCAGTTTGGAAAACCTATAGGAGAATTTCAGGTAAATGCGTTTAAATTGGCAGACTGTGCTATGCTCGTAGAAGCGGCAAGAAATCTATTGTATAAGGCTTGCTGGTTAGCTGATAATGGTAGACCTTATGGAAAAGAGGCTGCAATGGCAAAACTCTATTGCTCAGAAGTTATGAGAACAGTTGTATGGCACGCCCAACAGCTTCATGGTGGATATGGGCTTATGAAAGAGTATCCTATTGAGAGATTTTATAGAGATCAAAGATTATTAGAGGTGGGTGAAGGTACATCGGAAATCCAGAGAATAGTTATAGCAAGGCATTTGGGGTTGGGAAAAATAATTTAATAAGAGAGGTAAAAAATGAGCTCACTGGAATTATCAAAAGCATTAGATGCTTATGTAAAACCCACTTATTTTCCCTTAGCTGTTGCTGTATCAAAGTCTGATGAAATACCTCCAAAACTAAGAAGACCTTCCAGGGATTTAGGCAAAAAGATTGCAATTTGTCAGGCTTTTGCAATAGCAAGAAGATATGGTTGGGGATTGGCACTACAAAAAGAAGATATTTCCTGTCCTCCTGCTAAGCTTGCTTTTGGTTTTGAACCTTCTATTGATTATTATGAAGAGGGAACAATCTGTGTGGGGCTTTATACAAGAGATAAAGAAGCAGGCAAAAGATGTGAAGCCTGCGTGCCTAAATTTTCTTTTGAAGAAATAAAAACAATATTGATGGCACCAATTGGTAAGGAGACTTTCGAACCGCAGTTATATGTTTTTTATGGAAATTCAGCCCAAGTTTTAAGATTGTTAAATGGCAGACTATACAATACAGGTGGGGGGCTGACTTCTCAAATTAATGGTAGAATTGATTGTGCAGATATTATTATCAGGACATTAAAAGAGGATGAATGTCAGGTTGTTTTACCCTGTTATGGTGATAGATTATTTGGACAAACACAAGATTGGGAGATGATTTTTACAATTCCTCAATCGAAAGTGGAAGTGGTTATTGAGGGGCTGGAAGGAACTCATAAAGGTGGTACACGTTATCCAATCCCATCTTTTTTGCGATATGAACCAGAATTCCCACCCCTTTATATGGAGATGGAAAAGATCTGGGAAGAAAAAAGAAAAAAATAGGTGGTTAAGTCAAATGTCTTTAGCTGAAAAAGTTTTACAAAATGATATAAGGGCCGCAGCAAGGTTGATGAGGCTTCTTGATGACGAAGTTGAAGAAGGAAGGGAAGAACTAAAAAAACTATATCCATATACTGGCAAATCTTACATTATCGGCATTACAGGACCGCCGGGAGCTGGTAAGAGCACATTAGTTGACCAGTTGATATCTGCCTTCAGGAAAGAAAGCAAAAAAGTTGGAGTTATCGCTGTTGATCCTTCAAGCCCTTTCACAGGTGGTGCTATACTGGGAGATAGAATAAGAATGCAAAGACACAGTAGTGACCCTGAAGTGTTTATAAGAAGCCTTGCGAGTAGAGGGCATCTGGGTGGATTAACGGCATCTACAGAAGAAATTTGCCTGGTTATGGATGCTATGGGTAAGGATATAATAATTTTAGAAACTGTGGGAGTGGGGCAGGATGAAGTTGAGGTGGTGGATTTAGCTCACACTTCAATATTAGTAACAGTACCGGGTTTGGGTGATGATGTTCAGGCAATTAAAGCAGGTGTTATGGAAATTGGCAATATTTTTGTTGTTAACAAAGCAGATAGAGAAGGTGCTGATAGAGCATTCAGAGAGATAGTGGCTATGCTGGATATGATAAGCTGGGATGGTAGATTTAGACCGCCAGTTTTAAAAGTGCAGGCTCATAATGGTACAGGGATAGATGAACTTGTGGAGAAGATTTATACCCATAAAAGATTTTTAGAGGAAAACGGTCTTTTCTACAAATTTTTCAGTAAAAGAGCAAAGAAGATGTTTGAGAAGGTATTAATGAGCGAACTGGGAAGAAGGCTTCGAAAAAGAATTTTATCTGATATAAGATGGGCAGAGTGGGAAAAATCATTAGAGAATAGGAAAATTGATCCCTATACGCTTGCTTTTAATGTTTTGGAAGAAATGATAACAATTACTTGTATAAGTGAATAAAGGGGGGCAACAGATGACTTTTCCAGAATATAAGCATATACAAATTGAAAGTGATGGTAAAACCTTAATAGTTAAGCTTAATAGACCGGAACTACATAATGCTTTCAATGAAGAAATGATAGCAGAGATAACAAATGCTTTTGGGATAATAAATGAAAGAGAAGAAAGGTTAGTTGTGATAAAAGGGAATGGTAAATCCTTTTGTGCTGGTGCTGATCTGAACTGGATGAAGAAAATGAAAGATTATACCGAAGAAGAAAACTTAAGGGATGCGAAAGGACTCGATGAGATGTTTTATGCTATTTATACATCTAAAAAGCCAGTTATTTGTTTTGTCCATGGAGGAGTATTTGGTGGAGGTACAGGAATCCTTGCAGCTTCAGATATTGTTATATGTCATAAAGATACAAAATTTGGCTTTACAGAAGTTAAATTAGGGTTAGTTCCTGCGGTAATTTCTTCTTATCTTGTAAGAAAGGTTAACTACCCAGCACTCAGGGAATTCTGTATTACTGGTGGTTTTTTTGATGCAAAGACCGCTAAGGAGATGGGACTGGTTAATTATGTGGAAGAAGATGAAAGTGCGATGGAAAACAGGCTTTTGACTTTGAAAAAACAGCTTTTTTCTGTGGGGCCCAGGGCAATTGAAGAAACCAAAAAACTCATATCCTATCAGCTTGAAAATACAATGGAAAAAAGAAGAGAAATGGCTCCAAAGGTTATTGCTAAAGTAAGAATTTCAAAGGAGGGACAGGAAGGCATTACTGCTTTTCTCGATAAGAGAAAAGCTAATTTTATTATTGATATATAAGACATCTTAAAAATTTGATATAATTTCCCTATGAGAATTGTTGTAAAGTTGTTTGCTAATTTAAGGGATTTTGGTCCAAAATATCAAGAATTGGAAGTTCCAGATAACTTTACTTTAAAAGAGTTAATAAATCAGCTTGGGATTCCTGAAAATTATCCCATGATAAAGTTAGTTAATGGTGATTTTGCAGAGTTAAGCTATTCTTTTAAAGATGGCGATACGGTATCTCTTTTTCCACCCATAGCTGGCGGTTAATTTATGGATAAAAGAAAAGAGTCTAAAATCCTTCATCAGCTCATATCTACGATAGGAGATCTTAATGCATCTTTTGAAAGAAAAGATATTTCGAGGGTAGTGGTTGAGGGGCTATGTAAAATTTTTTCATTGAATAGTAGTTTTTTTTATTCCCTTAATGAGTCACGCGAGTTTCTTTCCATTGAAGCACAAACGCCGGAAAATCTGGAGGAAAAAACCATAATCATTGGTCATGGTCCAGTGGGTTGGGTTGCAAAAACCGGTGAATTATTAATTGTAACTGATAAAATTTCGGAGAATAAGTTTAGTCATTTTGTCGCTGTACCTGTGAAAGGGAAAAAAGGGATTTTGGGAGTAATTGGGGGTAGAAGGATCGGTAATAGGGATTTTGATGCAGTGGAAAAAGAGTACCTGAGTTTTTTTGGTACTCAGGTAGGTGCAGTGATGGAAAATTATATCTATTACCACAGACTTCGGAGGAGCAAAGAGTTCAGAGATACAATACTTTATAATATCCCGAGTGGAATTCTTGTTTTAAATCCCCAATGGAAAATAAAGACCTATAATAGAAGCGCCACATTAATATTTGAAGACGATAAAAATCTTAAAAATATGGAAATCTTTAAAATTTTAAAAGACGAGATTTTTCTTGGCAGTATAAAAAGAGCATTTGAAAAGGCATGTAGAATTAATAATATTGAGGTTTCATGGAAAGATAGATTTTTAAATATAAGCATAGTACCAATGAAAAACGAGGAGGAAGGCAGCTTTGATTTACTTATGGTTGTTGACGATATAACGGAAATCAAAAAGTTCTATGATGATAGAGAAAGATCAAGTAGATTGTCTTACCTGGGGCAATTTGTAGCTGGTGTTGCCCATGAATTAAGAAATCCTTTGACAGGGATTAATATAACCCTTGATATGGTTAAGGAAGATAAAAATTTAAGTGATAAGAATAAAAAATTAATTGACAATGTATTAAAAGAAATTTCTCTTCTTGAAGATATGCTTACTTCTCTTCTAGAAATTAGTAAACCCATGGAAATGAAAATAAAACAGTTAAATCTTATTGAACTTGTGAGAACCTTTTTAGAATCCCAGCAAAAGGTAGCTGAAAAAAGAAATGTAAAAATTAACCTTAATTTTCAGAATGATAAGTTAAATATAATGGGGGATGAGAAAAAGTTAAGACAGGCACTTATGAACTTGTTTAACAATAGCATGGAAAGTATGCCATCTGGTGGTGAGTTTAATGTTAAACTTTATAGGAAAGCGAATTTTGCTTGTGTCGATATATGCGATACAGGCAATGGCATACCAAAGGAACATTTGGAAAAAATATTTGATCCCTTTTTTACAACAAAGCAAACAGGGACAGGCCTTGGGTTATATATAACAAAAAATATTATCAACCATCACAAGGGTAAGATTAAAGTGGAAAGCGATGGGAAGTCATGGACAAAATTTACATTGGAAATACCAATGGTAAGGGATACAGCATGATTGAGAATACAGTATTAATTGTTGATGATGAAGAAATAATCCTTGAGTCCTTAACCCAGTACCTTTCCGAGAGGGGTTTTAATGTTATTGGGGTAGAAAGTTTATCCGCCGCAAGAAAGGTACTTTTAGAAAAAAGCATTGATCTTGTTCTTTTAGATATTAAACTTCCAGATGGTATTGGACTTGAATTACTCAATGATGTGGCAAAAATGGAAGAAAAACCTATAGTTATTGTCATGACTGCATATGGAACTGTTGATACTGCAGTTTCTGCTATGAAAAAGGGTGTGTATGATTTTATTCAAAAACCATTCAGGACAAAAGATATAGAATTAATTATAAGGCTTGCTCTGGATACAAAAAAGCTGGACAAAGAACTAAAATTACTTGTAAAGACCCAGGCAGAAAAATTTGGTATCACATCTATTATTGGACAATCCAAGAAAATAGAGGAAATATTTAAGATAATAAAAAAAGTTGCTTCCTCAGGTGCAAATTCTGTTTTAATTCTTGGAGAGAGTGGAACTGGCAAGGAATTGATTGCAAAGGCATTGCATTATGAGAGTAAAAGAGCAATATGGCCCTTTGTAGCTATTAATTGTTCAGCAATACCATCAAATTTGTTAGAAAGCGAACTTTATGGTCATGAGAAGGGTGCCTTTACTGATGCTAAGGAAAGAAAGATAGGTCTTTTTGAAAAAGCTCATAAGGGTACTCTTTTTTTAGATGAAATTGGTGATATGTCCTATGATTTACAAACGAAGTTATTGCGGACTTTAGAAGAAAGAAAAATAAGAAGAATTGGTGGGACATCTGATATATCTATCGATATACAGCTTATAGCGGCTACAAATCAGGATTTAGGTAGGCTTGTTGAAGAAGGAAAGTTTAGAAAAGACCTTTATTACAGGCTTAAAGTTATTGAAATTAATGTGCCACCACTTAGAGAAAGAAAGGAAGATATTATACCCCTTGCAAAATATTTTATGCATCAATATAACAAAAAATTGGGCAAACACTTCGTAGGTATTGAGAAACCAGCAGAAGAAGCGCTATTAAATTATTCCTATCCCGGTAACGTAAGAGAACTTAAAAATATCATAGAGAAGATTTTAATATTAGAGGATGATGAATATATAAAACTTGAATATTTACCACAGGAAGTTAAACAAGAAGATTCTAAACGTTCAGGTGAAATTGAATCAGTGGAAAACGTTTATGAAATAGGCCTTGAAAATTATATAAAAAAGAAAGAGATGCAGTTTATCTTGGATGCTTTAAAAAAATGTAATGGTAATAAAAGTGAAGCAGCAAAACTGCTTAAGATAGATAGAAGTACTTTGAGGTATAAAATAAAGCTTTACGAAATTGAATAAAAGACTTCAATCCTTTTATTTAGAAAATTGTTATAGAAAATAATCCTTCAATACTATTCTTATAAGAAGACAAAGGTATAACATCATTTTAAAAATTAGTTAATTTTAATATTTCTTGACTATTTATAAAAGTTTACTATAATTGTTTATAGTTTCATTATATTTTTTTAATTATTAATTTTTAATTAAGGGGGGATGGATGAAACTAATATACTGCTTTATTTTATCGATTTCATTATTTGTCAGGTCTTATGCTATTACTAATGAAGAATGTTTGGGGTGCCATAGTGATAAGGGCATGACAAAGTCTGGTCCTAAAGGTAAGACGATTTCCTTATTTGTGGAACCTAATATTTTAAAAAGCTCTGTTCATGGCAAGTTCAATTGTATAGATTGTCATTCAATCAAGGAAGTACCCCATGACAAAGTGAAGGAAGTTAAGTGTGAAGGTTGTCACAAAGAAGAATATGAAAAATTTAAGGGTAGTATTCATGAGCAAGTTAAAAAATCAGAATTAAGGCCATCTTGTAAAGGTTGTCATGGAAAACATGATATCAAAAGAAAAGAAGATTTTCCTCAATTTGTATGCAAAAACTGTCATCCTGAATCTTATGAAGTTTATAAAGATAGTGTACATGGTAAAGCTGCTATTAAAGAAGGAAAGCATTCAGATATTGCAACCTGTCATGATTGCCATGGTGGACATGCCATATTTAAGTCAAACGATCCAAGATCTTCAGTTTATCATTTAAATCTTCCTCACACCTGTGGTAAATGTCATGCAAGTGAAGAATTAGCTAAAAAACACAACATACCTATAGCTAATGCGTATCAACTTTATATGGATAGTATACATGGAAGAGCAATTACTAAAAGCGGTCTTTTAGTATCAGCAAATTGTACCGATTGTCATGGTGGGCATAATATAAGAAAACATACAGATCCAAAATCTACAATATCAAGAGAAAATGTATCAAAAACGTGCGGTAAATGTCATGCAGGTATTGTAGAAGTTTTTAAAGAAAGTATTCATGGTAAACTTTTATCGGAAGGTAATCCAGATGCACCTACATGTATAAGCTGTCATACATCTCATCAGATTCAAAGAGCAGATGTACCAAGATGGCAGTTAGAAGTAATTAGTGAGTGTGGTACATGTCATAAGGAAAGTAGAACAACTTACAAGGATTCCTATCATGGTAAAATAACAGCACTTGGATTTACAAGGGTCGCCAAGTGTGCAGATTGTCATGGTGCACATGATATACAAAAAAAATCAGATCCCCGTTCAAGAGTATCAGATAAAAGACTCATTGAAACATGCAGTGGCTGTCATCCAGGTGCAAATGAGAATTTTGTAAAATTTATTTGCCATGCTGATCCAACTAATAAAGAAAAATTTCCAATCTTATTTTATACATTATTTTTTATGACCGGGCTTCTTGTAGCAGTATTTGGATTTTTTACAATTCATACGGTACTTTTATGGTTGCCACGTTCGTGGATTGAAAGATTAAAAAGTAAAAAAAATAAAGAATACACAGGAGGGGATTATGGACAATTTAAATAGACACGAATACTTAAGGTTTAACCTGATTCATAGATTATTACATGGAGCTATAATAATAAGTTTTTTGGGGCTTGCTATAACAGGGATGCCCCTAAAATATAGTGGATCTGACTGGTCTATTAGATTGGTAAGAATTGTTGGTGGATTTGAGGCTGCAGGTGTTTTACATAGGATTTGTGCGGTGATAACTTTTGGTTATTTTATAGGACATATAATATATTTGGTCTATTTTTTTGCTGTACTAAATAAGGAACCATTATCTAAGTTTATATTTGGGCCAAATTCAATGGTTCCAAATTTAAAAGACTTAAGAGATATAAGAGATATGTTTAAGTGGTTTTTTGGGTTAGGACCCAAGCCAAAATTTGACAGATTTACATATTGGGAAAAGTTTGACTATTGGGCAGTTTTTTGGGGAATGTTTATGATTGGTGGATCAGGACTTATGCTATGGTTTCCAACATTCTTTTCAAAATATGTACCGGGATGGTTATTTAATGTGGCAACGATTATTCACAGTGATGAAGCGCTACTTGCTTCAGGTTTTATCTTTATTTTTCACTATATTCACACGCATATCAGGGGTGAAAAATTTCCACTTGATTATGTAATTTTTACCGGGCGATTGACAGAGGAAGAACTTAAAGAAGAAAGACCCCTTGAATACCAGAGATTGGTAGAAAGAAATGAAATAGAGGAAATAAAAACAATTGCTACACCGAGATGGTTGAAGAACTTTAGTATTGTTGTAGGTTTTTCTGCATTAATTATTGGAATAATAATTGTAATTTTGATTGGTATTACTGAGTACCACCATATCAAACATGTACTTTTGGCTAATTATAATTTTAAATAAAAGCAACGGGGAGGGGGGAAATTATGGGGATGTTTTAACTATAAACATCCCCATTAATTTCGCAATCAAGGCATTGACAAAAAAAAGTTTTACTTTTAAAGTTTAATGCATGAATATTGTAGTTTTTGGACTTGGTGCAATTGGTATTGTTTACGCAGTATCTTTTAAAAAATCTGGTCACAGGGTCTTTGGTGTTACTAAAGAGCAGTATTTAAAATTTTTTGAAGATAAAAAATTTAAAATTAAGGGTATCTTTGGTGAAAAAGAAGCAGTTTTAGATGGAGTTTACAAAGATTGCAATAATCTTGTTGATAAGGGGATAGATTTAATAATAGTATCTGTTAAGTCTTTTGATACTGAACCTGTGGTAAGGGAATTAAAAAAAGTAGTAAGGGATAAAACATACATCCTTTTAGCTCAAAATGGATATGGTAATTATGAAATAGCGGCCAAGGAGCTGGGTAGCAAGCATGTTATATTGGGGAGGGTAATTTTTGGTTCTAAACTAATTGATAGAAATTTTGCAGAAGTTACAGTTATAGCAGATGATGTAATAATTGGTCAGCCAGATCGGGCTATTGATGAATCAATTCTTGATAGAATCTCAAAAATTATGTGTGAAGCCGGTATTCCTACAAGGTATTCTGATGATGTATATTCCATTTTATGGGATAAGATAATATATAATTGCGCATTAAATCCTTTAGGTGCAATACTTGAATGCAATTATGGTGCTCTTGCTTCAAATAAATATTCAAAAGAAATCATGAATAAAGTAATTGAAGAGATTTTTATTGTTACAAAAGCAAATGGTATAAAGTTGAAATGGAATAATCACTCAGAGTATATTGAGCACTTTTACAGTAAATTGATCCCACCCACAAAAGAGCATTTTCCATCAATGTATTATGATCTAAAGAATGGCAAAAAAACAGAAATAGATGCTTTAAATGGTGCAATAGTAAGACTGGGAAATAAAAAATCTATTTCCTGTCCCGTAAATGAAGTGTTATGGGGTCTGATAAAGTCGAAAGAAGAGTTTTTGAAAGAAGAGAAAAGTGGCAATTTTTAACCGTTTTTTGGTTAAATTTTATCTGTAAAAATTATAATGTCCCATTTGATATGATATAGAATTTTCAATATCATCTTATAAACTAAGCAATAAAATGTTGGCATAACGATTGCTTTTTATATTTAAAACAACTTTTTATTTTTAAAGGAAAAAAATGTATTTTGCAGGGCTTGATATTGGTGCGCGATATACCAAGGCTTTAATAATTAATAGTGAAGCCAGGATTTTAACTAAGAGAATGAGTACATCTGGTTTCGATAATAATGTTATTTCAAAAAATATGCTAAATAATCTATGTGGTGAATTGGGGATTACAATAAATGAGGTAAACAAAATAGGGGTTACTGGTTCCGGGAAAAAAAATATTGATTTTGCAGACTATGAGTTTTCAGAAATTCTGGCATCGGGAAAATCATTATTTTTTTTAAATAAAAATGTGAGAACAATAATAGAAGTGGGAGCAGAAGAAAGTAGAGTAGTGAAATTGAATAGTAATGGTAAAGTAATTGATTCAGTGATTAATGAAAAATGTGCTGCAGGTACAGGTACCTTTGTAGAACTTATGGCAAGAACCTTAGAGATAACACTTAAAGAATTTAGTGAATTATCACTAAAGTCAGAAAAAAGGATACCCATGAATGCTCAATGTATTGTTTTTGCAGAGTCTGAGGTAGTATCATTAATTCATTCCGGGGTAGACAAAAAAGACATTGTTAGAGCTGTAAATGATGCAATAGCCAGTAGAATAGCATCAATGGCAAGGAGAGTTAAAGTTGAACCAGAAGTTGCTCTTATAGGTGGTCTTGCAAAAAATTTTGGATTTGTTTTTTCATTAAAAAATAACCTTGAATTAGATAACCTTGTGATACCAGATGATCCAGAATATATGGGTGCTTATGGGGTAGCGCTTTTAGCCATGGAAGGCTGATTTCAAGTAGAGGAACAGATGTTAATGGGGAAAAAAGATTATTGGAGATGGTCAGAGACAGTCTTTGTAGATAAAAACAAAGACTGGAGGCAGGGTGATATTATCACCTGTGGTATTGATGTAGGCTCTGTCAGTACAAAAGCTGTCATTATGGTAGATGGCAAGTTGTACGCTTATAGTGTTGTAAGAACAGGGGTAAATACGCAGGAAAATGCAAAAAAAGCTTTTTTACCCCTGGAAGAAAAGACAGGTATTACAGTAAGTAATTGTAGTTATATTGTGGGAACAGGCTATGGCAGAATTAATATTCCTTTTGCACATAAAACAATTACTGAAATAGCTTGTCATGGTAAGGGCGCCAGTTTTGTGGGAGGTAAAAATATAAGAACTATACTTGATATGGGAGGTCAAGATTGCAAAGCTATTCATATAGATGAAGAAGGTAAGGTTACTAATTTTCTCATGAATGATAAGTGTGCAGCAGGAACAGGAAGAGGATTGGAATTACTTGCTGAACTTCTTGAAATACCAATAGAAGAATTAGGAGTTAGGTCTTTTGATATTGATGAAGAACCAGAACCTGTTAGCAATGTTTGTGTCGTTTTTGCAAGGACAGAAGCATATAGTTTATTAAAGAAAGGGTGGTCTAAAAACAAGGTGCTTGCAGCCTATTTAAGGGCAATTGCAGAAAGGGTTTCTTCTTTATTGATGAGGATAGGCATAGAACCAGAATTTTTTGTTTCTGGTGGTATTAGCAAAAATGTGGGAATTGTGAAAAGGATAGAAAGAATAATTGGCTTGGAAGCAGTAAAGGTTGACGTGGATACACAGATAATTGGTGCTATTGGTGCAGCAATATTTGCAAAAGCATTATATGAAAAAGAAAGGGGTATATCATAATTGATAGTTCATTATGGTTATTTAGATGCTTCTGGCGAGTATTTTATTACTGTTGATGATTCAAAATGTTCTGTTTGTGAAGAGAAAGGCTGCATAAAAGCATGTCCAAAATCTATATTAGTTGAAAGGGAAAATGATTATGGTGAAAAAGTAATGGTAGTAAAGGATGAAATTAGGAAGATGCTAAAATATGTTTGTTCCGAATGTAAACCAAGCGTGAATAGACTTCCACTTCCCTGTGTTACTGCATGTCCATATGATGCAATAACTCACAGCTGGTAGTTATGAAAGAAGAAGATTTGATAAAAGATGGGTGGGAAAAAATAGGGATTTATAATGAACCAAGGCTTTCAGAAATATGTGAATTATATAGAGAACTTGGATTTGATGTTTTGGTAGTACCCTATGAGGGAAAATTGAATCATGAGTGTGGTGTCTGTTATGATACCGATGAAAAGCTGGAATTTAAAATTGTTTTTACAAAAAGAGTAAAAAAGTAGGTGGTATGGAAATAATTATCAGGCCTCTTAAAAAAGAAGATCTAAGTGAAATAGTAAAGATTGATTTTGCTATTACGGGTAAAGAAAGAAAGAATTATTATAAAAGAAAGCTGGAAGAGATTTTTTCAGCGGGGAAATTATCATGTTCCTTAGTGGCTGAGTTAGATGGTAAAGTTGTGGGATTCCTGATAGGGCAGGTTTTTGAAGGAGAGTTTGGTATACCCGAAGATTCTGCATATATTGATACGTTAGGCATTTTGCCAGAGTATCACAAATTAGGGATCGGCAGTCGTTTAATGGAACAATTTATATCTAATATGAAAGCTGTTCTGGTAAATAAGATATATACTTTTGTTGATTTTGGAGATATTAGGTTGATCAAATTTTTTAGTGCTCAGGGCTTTGTACCATCAAGAAGAATAAGTTTAGAACTGGAGTTATAATATGCCACTTACAAGAAAAAGATTAATAATTGATTTGAAAGAAAGAAAAGTTCTTTATGAAGAGATTGGATTAGAGGAAAGAAAAAAATTTCTGGGTGGAAGGGGACTAAATATTTCAAAGCTTATCAGGATGACAGGTAAAAATACAGATCCCCTTGGTCCCGATAACGTATTGATAATCGGTGGAGGTTTATTGAATGGCCTATACTTTGGAAGATTGAATATTTCCGCTAAATCACCTGAAAGTGGATATTTAGGGGATTCAAATATTGGTGGATACTTCCCATCTGAGCTAGCAAGATGTGGTATCGGGCAGATTATCATTACAGGTAGGAGTGAAGAGCCGGTTTATATAGTGATAAATAACGACAATATTGAGATTAAAAAAGCGTCTCATTTATGGGGTCTTGATACCTATGATACACAGGTAAGAATAAGGGAAGAATTGAAATGTCCTGATGCAAAAATTTTATGCATAGGACCTGCTGGTGAAAATCTTGTTCGATTTGCCAGTGTGGCGTCGGGATATAAAAGTATGGCTGGAAGAACGGGAATGGGAGCAGTTTTTGGAAGCAAAAATTTGAAGGCAATAGTAGCAATTGGTTCTAAACCATTTCATATATTTGACCCATCTATGTTTCAAAAAACAATAATATCAGTAACTGAAAAATTAATGAAAACTGGATGGGCTAAGGCTTTAGGTAGATTTGGTTCACCCCTTTTATTACATTATGCAAATGAGAAGGGGTTTTTAAGTTATAAGTACCATCAGAAAACACATATTGGTAGAGATGCTGAAAGTTTAGAGGCTGAGGCGCTTGACAAGTATGCAACAGGGATGGTTGCTTGTAGTGGATGTCCAGTTCATTGCAGGCATCGGTATAAATCAAGTTCTAAATTTGGTTTATTAAAGGGTGAAGGTCCGGAATATGCTTCTATCTCATCTTTTGGGAATCAATTGGGAAATCTTGATTTGGAAGCAGTGTTACATTTAGTAGGCATATGTAATCGTTTAGGTATTGATACGATCTCTGGTGGAGGCTATATTGGATGGATTTTAACACTCTATGAAAGAGGTATTATTGATGAAAAACTAACGGGTTTAAAGTTAGAGTGGGGCAATGTAGATGCCATAGAAAAGCTTCTCTATAAGATTGCAAAAAGAGAAGAGTTTGGAGATATTGTTGCCGATGGTGTTTTCGCTACAAGAAAACTGCCAGAAGAAGCAAAAAGGTATTTGATGCACATTAAAAATATTAGCATTGAAATGACTGATGAGAGGGTTGTAAAGGCATTTGCTCTTGGGCTTGCAACAGCAACAAGGGGCTGCTGTCATATGAGAAGCAGGGTTTCAATTGATGTAGTTCAATATCCCAGGGATTTATTAGCCAGATTTTATGGGGGTTATGTAGGCGAGAGTTATAAGGAATATACCGGTAAATCAAGAATGGTGCACTGGCATGAGGTTTTCAATGCTATGATTGATTCCATAGGGATTTGTAGATTTGCAAGTGTTTTTAGTAGTATAAATGCAATAGATTATGAAGATGTCTCAAAGCTTCTTTATAGCGCTACAGGTATCAATTTAACGCCATTGGAACTTAAAGAATTAGGTGAAAGGATATATACCCTTGAAAGATTATACATTGTGAGGGAAGGGATAACAAGGAAGGACGATACCCTGCCGGATCATTATTTTGATGTACCTGTTCCTGATGGGCCTTCAAAGGGGCATTTTATTGACAGAAAAGAATTTCAAAAGATGCTGGATGAGTATTATGAACTTCATGGTTGGGATGATGATGGTGTTCCCACAAAGGAAACTATAATTAAATTAGGTCTGGAGGAATACTGTGAAAATTAAGGTTGATGAAAAAAAATGTACTGGTTGCGGGCTTTGTGAAGTTATTTGTAGCCTTTCCCATCTTGGTATTGTTGATAGAAACAAGTCGGCAATCAGGGTCATTATGGATGATTTAGGCGATAGCATACATAAACCGAGAGTTTGTAGACAATGTGGTAAAATGAAATGCCTAGAAGATGATTTAGGGCAAAATCCTTCCCTTAATATAGACGAGGATCGGAAAAAGTTTATCTGGGAATCGATAAAGCGATATGAGTTGTGTCCCTTTGAGGGGTGTTTTGCATATGATAATAAAGTTTATCACTGTAATTTATGCAATGGTGAGCCCCAGTGTGTTTCCGTTTGCACTCAGGGTGCTCTGACTATAACAGAATAAGGAGAAGGAAGATGAAAGAAGCTTATAATGACATTGTTTTTGTCTCAGCTGTAAGAAGTCCAATGGGAAAGTTTGGTGGAACGTTAAGGGATATGCCTGTTTATGAATTAGGTGGATATGTGATTAAAGAAGCTTTAAACAGGGCTGGTGTTTTATCCGATGAGATTGATGAAGCAATACTGGGTAATTGCAGGCAGGCGGGGAATGGACCAAATCCTGCAAGAAGTGCCATACTATTAGGTGGTGTGGACAAAAAAGTTCCAGCCAATACAGTAAATATGGCGTGTCCATCGGGTATGCTCAGTATGTATTATGCCATAAGAGCAATAAAAGATGGTTCAAATATTGTTCTGTGTGGTGGCATGGAGAGTATGAGTACAATACCATATTTATTGAAAAATGTTAGATGGGAAGGTTTTAGAATGGGTGATAAGGTTCTCATGGATGGTTGGGGAGATAGTATTGATCCAATTGTTAATATGGGAATGGGTATGACAGCGGAGAATCTTGTAGAGAAGTATGGATTGACAAGGGAAGAACTGGATAAATTTGCTGTAGAGAGCCATCTTAAGGCGGCAAAAGCAAAAAAAGAAGGTTATTTTAAAGAAGAAATTGTCCCTATTCCTGTTAAAACTAAAGATAAGGGAGAAATATTATTTTCAGAAGATGAATCCATAAGGGAAGACACTAATTTGGAGAAAATGGCTAAAATTCCGCCTGCTTTTAAAAAGGGCGGATGTGTTACAGCTGGGAATTCCTGTGGACTTACGGATGGAGCTGCAATGCTTATTGCTATGAGAAGGGATGTAGCAAAGGCGCGGGGACTAAAACCACTATTTTCAGTAATTAACTTTGCTCAGTCAGCCTGCGAAAATGCATATATGGGAGAAGGTCCTGGATATTCAATTCCCATGGTACTTGAGAAATCTGGCTTAACACTGAGTGACATTGATTTAATAGAAGTTAATGAAGCCTTTGCCGCACAGGTGCTCACAAATGAAAGAATGCTAAAATGGGATAGAAGTAAAGTAAATATCAATGGTGGTGCCATAGCACTTGGACATCCAACAGGTTGTAGTGGTGCAAGAATAGTTGTTACACTTTATTATTCTTTGAAAAGACTTGATAAGGAGTTAGGACTTGCGGCAATTTGTGGAGCAGGTGGGGTAACGACTGCATGTATCATTAAAAGGGAAAGTTGATTAAACTTTAAAGATTAATAAATTCAGAGGGAGGGATAGCAAATGATAGATTTAAAAAATAAAGTTGCTCTTGTAACTGGTGGTTCCAGGGGCATTGGTGCTGAAATAGTTAGAACATTGGCTAAATGTGGAGCTGATGTGGCATTTAATTATGTAAAAAGTGAGGATAAGGCTCTTTCTTTAAAAAAAGAAATTGAGGGGATGGGTAAAAGGGCATTTATTTATAAGTGTGATGTTATTGATTATCAGGATGCTGAAAACATGGTTAAAGAAGTTGTTGCAAACCTTGGGGGGATACATATTTTGGTTTGCAATGCTGGAGTCAACTGGGATGGCGTGCTCTGGAAAATGACGCCAGAGCAGTGGAATAGAGTCATCTCAGTTGATCTAACCGGCACCTTTAATTTCATGAGGGCTGTCGCACCTATTTTTAAAGAACAAAATTATGGGAAAATCGTGAATATCACTTCAATTAATGGTTTAAGGGGCAAGTTTGGTCAGACAAACTACTCAGCAGCAAAATCTGGCGTTCATGGCTTGACAAAGGCAGCTGCAAAAGATCTGGGAAAATTTGGAGTAAATGTTAACGCTGTAGCACCTGGTTTTATATTGACAGAAATGGGCGAATCAATGCCAGATGAGTTTAAAAAAATTGCTATAGAAGAAAGTGCTTTAAAAAGACCGGGACTTCCAGAAGATGTGGCAAATCTTGTTGCGTTTCTTGTATCAGATTTAGCAAAACATATAACTGGTGAAATCATAAAAGTAGATGGTGGACAATATATTTAATATAAGCGATCGGCAATGGGTAATAGATGATGGGTGGCAGGAAATAGATAATTTGGGGAGGGGAAAATGATAGAATTTAAAAAGGTTATTGAAAAGACAGTTATGGTTGATCCAGCGGGAAAGCTTTTTGAACAAATAATTGAACAACGGATCGACCCTTTAACAGGAAATGTTGCTTCTATAAACACGTTTCTTGGTGAAAAAGCAAAAGCATTTCTGGGAAACTCTGATATGGAAATAATGAACGAATTAGAAGCAAAGACCAAAGAAAATTGCCCCTTTTGTAATGTCTTTGAAAAGGGAACTAAGTATGTGGAATCCTTTTGTCAAAAAGGAAACTTTACGCTTGGTAATAGTGTAGCAATGCCAAATTTGTTTTCCAAATGTACATTTGATTCTGTAATTATAATCAATTACAAGAATCATACCCTCTTCCCTAAAAAAATAGATGTCCAGGATTTTGCAAATTCCATAATGCTTGCAAAGGAAATTATAGAAAAAGCTTTGCTCCATGATAGCGAACTTATTCATCATATATTGGGAATGAATTTTCTAAATCCTGGTGGTTCAAGTGTACCACATCCACATTTTCAGTTACATATAAGAAAAGTTCCATATTCTGGGGTTAATAAACTAATAAGCCTTTCCAGAATGTATTCCAATAGTTATGGGAAAAATTATTGGCAGTCCTTATATGATGAAGAGAAAAAAAGTGGAGAAAGATTTATTTCTGAAGATGGAGATGTTTTTTGGTTATCTGCTTTTGCACCATCCCATCAGAGAGAAATCTGGGGTATTTTAAAAGGGAAATCAAGCATATTAGATATTGGTAAAGATGACGCAGAAAATTTTGCAAGGGGTATCTCAAAGATTATCTCCTATTATGAGGAAATCAATAATCATCCATTTACCTTTGCTTTCTACTCATCACCTGATAAAAAAGACAAAGATTATTTCTGGCTTCAGGTAAGGATATGTTCCAGACCTGCTTTTAAAAATCTCTATAGCAATTATGATACATGGTTTGCTCCTAAATTTGTTGGTGATGAGGCACATACAACAGCACCTGAAGAGTATGCAAAACATTTAAGAGAAAAATGGAACTTATTATAGAAGGAGGGAGAAATGTTTAACTATATTACCTACAAAAAAGAGGGAAGAATTGCCGAAATTGTAATTAACAAGCCACCGTATAATGTTCTTGATATTAAGACCATGGATGAAATTAATTCTGCTCTTGATGATGTTAGAATGTCTCAGGGTGAACTCAATGTATTATTAATAACTTCAGAAGGAGATAAGGCTTTTTCTGCTGGTGTTGATGTGGCTGACCATACAAAGGATAAAATGGAACTGATGCTAGACTCCTTCCATGGAATTTTTAGAAGGCTTGAAATGCTTGATATTATTACTGTTGCTGGTGTCAAAGGAGCTGCACTTGGTGGAGGATGTGAACTTGCAATTGGTTGTGATTTAATAGTCTGTGCAGATAATGCAAAGTTTGGACAGCCAGAGATAAAATTGGCAGTATTTCCACCAGTAGCTATTACCTACTTAACCCAGATTGTGGGTAGAAAGAGGGCTTTTGAAATTATAGTTCTTGGTGAAAATGTCGGGGCAGAAGAAGCAAAAGTTATGGGTCTTGTAAATCAAGTATTTCCCTTACAGGATTTCCGTAATAAATTAATGGAATATTTAAAAAAGTTTGAATCCATGAGTGGTTCAGCTCTAAGGGTTACCAAGCAAACCTTTAAAAAGGCATTGAATTTTGATTTTGAAAGAACACTATCTACAGTGGAAGCATTGTATATAAAAGATCTTATGAGTCTTCAAGATGCCAATGAAGGGATAAATTCATTTCTGGAGAAAAGAAAACCGGTGTGGAAGAATAAATGAGGTATGGGGTGTGGGGTATGAGGTTTGAGGTGTGGGGTGTGAGGGTTGGTTGATTAAAGTAAATAATATTTAAAGGAGGTTGTATGGCAGTAGATAAAATAAAAACTTATCAAATGGTTGAGCCCGGGAAATTGTTAAAGACTGAGATACCAAAGCCAGAACTTAAAGATGATGAAGTTCTGGTGGAGATCAGGGGTTGTGGTGTTTGTCATACCGATCTTAGTTATTTTTATCAAGGTGTTCCCACAGTTATAAAACCGCCATTAACACTTGGACATGAGATATCGGGTGTTATTGTAGAGGGTAAAAGTGAGTTAATTGGCAAAGAAGTTATAATTCCTGCAGTTATGCCATGTAATAATTGTCCAATCTGTGCAAAGGGGAGAGAAAATAGATGCCTCAACCAGAAAATGCCTGGAAATAGTTTGGGAATATATGGTGGATATTCCAGTCATATACCTGTTCCTTATAGAGATCTGTGTTTCATAGAAGATAGAAAAGATTTTCCCATAGAATTTTTAGCAGTTGTTGCAGATGCAGTAACTACTCCCTATCAGGCAGCATTAAGAGGACAACTTGAATCTGGAGATTTAGTAATTGTTATTGGTGCTGCGGGTGGTGTTGGGACCTATATGACACAGATGGCAAAGGCTTTTGGCGCTCGATGTGTTATTGGGTTTGATATTGCAGAAGACAAGCTTGAAAATATGAAAAATTATGGGCTTGATTATGCTATAAATCCGAAAGGGAAGGATATGAAAGAATTAAAAGAGATTTTCAAAACTATATGTAAAGAAAATGGTTATCCTTCTAATTTCGGTTGGAAAATATTTGAATGCACAGGTACCAAACCCGGACAGGAGTTAGCTTTAGAATTTCTCTCCTTTATTGGTAGGCTTGTGGTTGTTGGTTATGGACCTCATAAAGTTGAATATATGCTTTCAAAGTTGATGGCTTTCGATGCAGAAATTGTCGGTACCTGGGGTTGCCCACCAAAACATTACAACAATGTTTTAAAATTGGTTCTGGAAGGAAAAGTTCAAATTAAACCATTTGTAGAAATAAGGCCTATGAGTCAGATTGAAGAAGTTTTTGAATTAGCCCATCATGGAAAATTAACGAAAAGAGTTGTTTTAACCCCTGATTTTTAATATAACTTCCCTTCCCCACCACAGATAGGTTAGCAAATATTATTTGCTCCCTATCTGTATTTTTTTGCAATTTTTTTGATTCAAAAGTCATTTAAATTGGTAATTTTTTACCGTAAAAAATGGTTATATTTTATCAAATTTAAAACATCGTTTAATAAAAATGTGATGAAAAATAATTGTTTCAGTCTGTTTTTTATTGTAATATTCAAATGGAAACCATTGGCATAAGGGTTGCTTATGTAAAAACACTTGATTAAGATAAAAAATAAACAGTGTTAAATAAGGAGGGGAAAATGGGTTTAGAATGGTTACCAAGGGATAATGAGTTGAAAAATCATGCCCTTTTTAGTGATGAACATTTTGGAAAAGAGGCACCATGCACAATTTATGAGAAAAGGCCATTAAAAGACCCTGAAGGTAAGGTAATTGAGGATTTGTATGTTGCTTGGATAATATTAAATAATCCAGCACAATATAATTCTTATACAACAGAAATGGTTAAGGGAGTGATAGCAGGTTTTCAAAAGGCTTCATCAGATAGATCAGTTGTTGCTGTCGTGTTTACAGGTGCTGGTGATAAGGCATTTTGTACAGGTGGAAATACTGTTGAGTATGCTTCATACTACTCAAAGCGGCCTAATGAGTATGGAGAATATATGGATCTTTTTAATGCAATGGTTGATGGGATCCTTAATTGCAGAAAACCGGTTATATGTAGGGTTAATGGGATGAGAGTTGCTGGTGGTCAGGAAATAGGTATGGCATGTGATATTTCAGTATCTTCCGATTTAGCAGTTTTTGGTCAGGCTGGTCCAAGACATGGTTCTGCGCCTGATGGTGGTTCTACAGATTTTCTACCCTGGTATTTATCAATGGAAGATGCTATGTGGAACTGCGTATCATGCGAAGTCTGGAGTGCCTATAAGATGAAATTTAAGGGTTTAATTTCAAAGGTTGTCCCTGTTTTGAAAAAAGATGGGAAATGGGTTAGAAACCCACTTGTTATAACAGAAGAGTTTGTAAGAGATGGAGAGATTGTTTATGGTGAGAATAAAACAGGAGAAGAACTGGAGAAGGGTAAAGCGTTAATGAAAGAATGTACAGTGGATTTTGAGCTCCTTGATAAAGCAGTTGATGAAATTATATGGAAATTTGCTAATTTGTTCCCCCAGTGTTTAATGAAATCCATCGATGGTATAAGAACAAAGAAAAAATACTTTTGGGACATACTAAAGGTACCAAATCGCTACTGGCTTGGCGCTAATATGAATTATGAAGCTTTTCCCGGCTTTACTGCTTTTTCAACTAGAAAAATGACAGGTCAGGATGTTGTTGATTTTATAAAATTTAGACAACTGATTGCTAAAGGTGCTTTAGCTGACGATTCAACATGGGAAGAGATATTGCCGAAACCAAAAAAATAAATAATTGAGGTAGGTGGTTTGGGGTATGGGGTTTGAGGTTTTCTTAACCTTAACCTAAATAATAGGCGATAGGCGGTAGGCTATAGGTAAGATGTGAGATGTTAATGGTGAGTGGTGAATGGTTAATGGTTTGAGGTGTGGGAGAGAAATTTAAGTGGATTTAAATAAAGGAAGAAGATGGTAATAGATTTTCATTTTCATTTGGCAAGAAGGAACGAGCTATACAGAGATATATATCAATTCTGTGAAAAGGTCTGGGAAAAAGAAGGAATGAGTTTTCTTGATATAGTAAATGGTGATATAGATGAATATTTGAAATCTCAAGGTGTCGATTATGCTGTTGGTCTTGCCGAGATTAGTCCAATTACAACCGGTATTATAGGTAATGAAGAAGTTATTGAAATTTGTAAACAAAATAAAAGGCTCATTCCGGGTGGCAATATAAATCCCTATATGGTGAGAAGCATTAGAGATGAAGTTAAAAGACTGCATAAAATGGGTATGAGAGTTATAAAGCTATACCCCACATACCAGTATTTTTATCCCAATGAAAGTTTCCTTTATCCCCTTTATGAAACCGCACAGGAACTTGAAATACCAATAATGTTTCATACAGGTAGTTCTATTTTCAAAGGGGCAAGGATAAAATATGGTGATCCCATTTTTCTTGATGATGTAGCTGTAGATTTCCCTGAGTTAAAGATTTTACTTGTTCATGGAGGGAGAGGGTTCTTTTATGACAGGGCTTTTTTCCTGGCTAAACTTCACAAGAATGTCTATATGGAAATATCAGGATTGCCACCCCAGAATCTTTTGAAATATTATCCTGATTTGGAAAAAATTGCAGATAAAATAATTTTTGGCAGTGATTTTCCAAGTACTGGTAATGTGAAGAAAAATATTGATATGATTAAAAATCTTCCATTGAGTGCTGAGAGTAAAAAGAAGATTTTGGGTGAGAATGCAAGGAAAATTTTAAAATTAAATGGAGGGCGAAAAGTATGAAGTATGCAATTGTAGGTGCTGGTGCTTTAGGTGGCACTATCGGGGCTGTTATGACCCTGAATGGTGCTGAGAATGTATGGCTTGTAGAAGTTGACAAAGCAAGAGTTGAACTTATAAAAAAAGAGGGAATCAATATAACGTTACCAGATGGCTCAAAGCACAATGTAAAAGTAAAAATAACAAGCAATCCAGAAGAGGTGGGTATATGTGATGTAGTTCAAATATCCGTTAAAGGGTTTCATACTGAGTCTGCTGTTCAGATGAGTAAACCTATGATTGGTCCTGATACATATCTATTGTCTGTGCAAAATGGGCTTGGAAATCTTGATATCATAGCAAAATATGTTGGACCAGAAAGAACAATAGGTGGAGTTACTGCCCATAGTGCTCAACTTCTTGGGCCAAACGAAATTAGGTATGTGGGTGGTATGGGATATATTTATATTGGTAGAATTGATGCAAAAGAAGATACAAAGGTAAATGCAATTGCAGAGTTTTTAACTAAATATGGTTTTAAAACTGATGTAAGTAAAGAACCTATAGAGATACCCATATGGAGAAAATTGATTGCCAATGTTGCCTGCAATGCATTTCTGGCAGTAACGGGGATGACAGGCAATGAAGCATTAGCCTGTGAGGATGCAAAAGATTTCATAAAAACTGTAGCTGAAGAAATGGCTAAAGTTGCACATGCCAAAGGATTTACTTTCGATGTCTTTAATAATCCAGGGGAATTTGCTCTGAAAGCATTAAGCGGGGTTAAAGACAACAAAGTATCAACTTTACAGGATTTAGAAGCGGGGAGGAAGACGGAGATCGACAATTTAAATGGTGCTATAGTAGAGTTAGGGAAAAAATATGGAATAGAAACGCCATACAATTTGGCATTGGTTAAGATGGTTAAGGCTATCGAAGCAAGAAATGCGATGAGGAAAAATAAATAATTTAGGCGATAGGGTATGGGTGTGAGGTATGGGGTATGGGGTTTGAGGTGTGGGGTTAATAATTTAGTGAATAATTTTTATAGGAGGTAATAGTTAGATGAGAAAGGTTTGTATCATAGCTGGTGGAATGTCTCAATGGGGTGTCAGGCAGGCTACATTAAGGGAAATGTTTCAGGAGGCTGGTAAAGCCTGTTTTGAAGACAATCCCATGGTTACAAATAAAGACATAGATGGGCTAATTGTTGCGTCCGCATATACAGAAAGGCTTGCGACACAAACACATTTAGCACCTTTAGTAGCAGAATCACTGGGCATCAAAACAAGGAGTGTATGCGCAAGGGTTGAACTACTTTGTGCCAGTGGTTCCAGTGCAATTATTATGGCATATGGATTAATTAAATCTGGGATTGCAGATGTTGTAATGGTTGCAGGTGGAGAAAAGTTAAATACACCCCAAAAATGGGAAGCATTTTATAGCCAGTTGTGCTCCGTTGACCATGATTTTGATGGTGCTCATGGTTTAGGCTTACCCCCAGCAGCACTGGCCATGGTAGCAAAGCTTCATATGAAAAAATATGGGACAACAGAAGAGCAGATGGCAATGGTTTCTGTTAAAAATAGGAGAAATGGTTTAAATAATCCAAAGGGTCAATTTAGAGAGTGTATTGATTTAAATACTGCTATGTGTGCTAAAGTTGTAGCTAAACCACTTAAACTTTATGATTGTTGTCCATTAACAGATGGGGCAGCAGCAGTAATTTTAGCCTGTGAAGAGAAAGCAAAACAATTGACTGATAGACCGCTTGTCTACATTATGGGAACTGGACAGTGTACCCTTTATAATGCTTCAGCAAATAAGGTTGATTGGACAAGCTGGGAGGCGTTAAGAATTGCTTCTCAAAAGGCTTATAAAGAAGCAGGCATTACTCCAGATCATATAAAAGTGGCACAAACCCACGATTGTTTTACAATCTCTGAAATTATTGAATATGAGGAGCTGGGTTTTTGCAAAAAGGGAGAAGGTGGTCCCTTTGTAGAATCAGGGCAATCGGATTTTGGTGGAAAAGTTGCTGTAAATACTGATGGTGGGCTTCTTTCCTGTGGACATCCTTTTGGTGGTACTGGTATAAGACAGGCAATAGAAATTATGAAACAATTGCAGGGAAGAGCTATGAGAAATGTTGAAGGCGCTCAATTTGGATTGACACAGAATTTTAGCGGTATGATAGCAGCACAAACAGTGCTTGTTTACGGGAGGGAAATATGAGAGGCATTTCAAGATTAGAAGGTAAATATGCTGTTACTATGGATCTCTATCCACCACAGGGTAAAGAATTTACAAGAATTCAGCCATTCTTTGATAATTTAAGGCAAAATAGATTTACCACAACCAGATGTAAAAAATGTGGGAAGCTTTCTTATCCACCAAGGATTATATGTCCTGAATGTTTATCGGAAGATTTAGAATGGGTAGACTTACCCACAGAAGGAACTGTTATAGAAGCAGTTGTTGAAGAAATTGGTGTTCCTGTAGGCTTTGAAGTACCACTTGTTCTTGCCATGGTTGAACTCCCGAATGCTTTTACTTTTATAGTGAGAATTGTGAACTGTAAACCCGGTACATTGCAGTCTGGTGATAAAGTGAGACTTAATGTTTTTGAAGTAGAACCTTTCCCTGCAGAGTTTGGCAGAGAAACTGTTGAAATACCAAGGGTTTATTTCGCTTTTGAGCCGGTAGATCCAGAAAAAAGGATAAAATAGGCGGTAGGCAATGGGCGATAGGTTGTAGGTATGGGGTTTCAGGTTTAAGATTTCCTTAACCTCAACCTTAAGTAATAAATAATAAAGAGGGTGAAATGGAATATCTGGAATTTTTAAATAATTTAGCAAAGGATAGGAAGATTGTTGGATATTTTGATACCTATTTCCCAGAAGAGTTTGCCTATGCAATGGGGCTTCATCCTGTGAGAATTATGAGTGATGAAGAAGAGCCCATAAGAGCCAATGAATTTTTGCAAGGTTTTTGTTGTCCCTATGCAAAAAATATACTTGAGCAGGCATTAAAGAAGAAGTTCGATTTTTTATCTGCTGTTGTTTTTACAAGATATTGTGACTCACTTAGGGGTGTTTATGAGGTATGGAAATCAGAAAAACTCAGTCCAGTAGTTGAATTTATAAGGTATTCCCAGGTTGTGAGGGAAACTGCAAAAGATTATCTCGCAAACGAGTTTATAGATGTTTTCAACAGGATAAAAAAAGAACTAAATTGTGATTATACTTATGATAGTTTAAAAGAAGCAATTTTAATCGTTAATAAAAAGAGAAAGGCGCTTCAGACACTCTATTCTATGAGAAAAGAAGGGGTGTTAAATGTGCCTTCAGAAGTTTTTTATAAGACGGTTTTTTCTGCCACATGGAAACCTGTTGATGAGTTTATCGAAGATTGCAGAAGCTTAACCACAGAAAAAAAAGCTACAATACGCAATAATATGAATGATGGTAAGGTAATACTATCCGCCACAGAGCTTGATAATCTAAACTTTTTTAAAATGCTCGATGAGATTGGATTTTCCCTGGTTGGTGACGATATTGCCAGTGGGACAAGGTATGCAAAAGATTTTGTTTCTGAAAATGGTAGTACTCTTGATGATCTTATTGGTAATATAGCTTTAAGATACATTATGAAACCGCCCTGTTCTGTAAAAGATCCTTCAGATAGAAGGATTGATGAACTTATAAATGAGGTTAAAAGCAGTAATGCAAAGGGTGTAATATTTTTCAGGACAAGGTTTTGTGATTCTGAAGGTGTGGAATATGCATTTATAAAAAGAAGGTTAGAGAGTGAGAAAATTCCCCATTTATATATTGAGAGTGATCACAGGCTTTCAAATTATCAGCAGTTAAGAACAAGACTGGAAGCATTTTATGAACAGATAGTGGGGGTGTGAGGTATGGGGTATGAGGTAAGTAGTTTAGTTAAAAAGAAGGAGTTTCGATGGGAAAGAGATTAAAGGCAACAGAAAGTTTAAAAAGATTGATAAAAAACTACTATGATGAGTATTTTGCCTGGTCAAAGGAAGGCAAGCCCACTGCATGGCTAAATGTGGGTGTGCCCTGTGAAATATTTTATGCTATGGATGTTTTTCCTTTCTATCCAGAAAATTATGGTGCCATGTGTGGTGCTCAAAAGGTTACACCTGAGCTTTCTCAAATAGCTGAATATCAAGGCTTTACAAACGATATATGTTCCTATGCAAGAGCTAATATCGGTTCTCTAATAGCAAAGAAGGGACCTGTGGGAGAGCTTCCCCTTCCCACTATTCAGGTGGAGACCACTAATTCCTGCATAATGATTATGACCTGGTGGAGAGCAGTTGAAAAATTATATAATATCCCTACTTTTGTAATAGATGCACCGCTTGTAAAGATGGAATCTGAAGGGCATCACCTTGATTATATGGAAAATGAACTCGAGAGGATGATTGATTTTATTGAAGAAAAAACAGGCAATAAATTCAACAAGGATAAATTTGCCGAGATTGTTCGGATTTCCAATGAGGGTAAAAGGTTATGGGCAGAAATATTAGAACTCAGGGCAAATGTTCCATGCCCCATGAATGCCGGGGATATTTTTACCCATATGTTTCCCATGGTTGCATTGAGAGGGACACCACAATATGTGGAACATTTAAAATTTTTGAGAGATGAATTAAAGGAAAGAATTGTCAATAAAGACTTTCCCGTTCCCGATGAAAAGGTTAGGTTGCTCTGGGATAATCTTCCCATATGGTTTGATTTGAGGCTTTTTGATGAACTTGAGCAATATGGAATTATCTTTGTCATTGATACCTATACACAGGCATGGGGTCCACGCTTTATGGGCGTGGTGGATGAAGAAAATCCTATAAGAAGTTTTGGTTATTATTTGGGGTCTGGATTTCTAAATGTACAAATTGAAAGAAGATGGCAATTAATGAAGGATTTAATAAAACAATATAGAGTAGATGGTGTGGTATTTCATTCAGATAGAAGTTGTAAACCCTATTCCCTCGTGCAACCAGAACTTTCTAAATTGATAAGGGATAATTTAGGGGTTCCGTCATTGATAATAGAGTCTGATCATAACGACCAGAGTGGGTATGATAGAAATCGTGTAATTGAAAGAATAAAGGATTTTAGTGAAATGATTATAATGGGGAGGAAATAGTATGGGATGGGTTACAATTGGTGAAACAATAAAAATGTTTGCAGAAAGAACACCCAACAAAGTGGCTACGCTTGATAAAAATAGGAAGCTAACCTTTAAAGAATGGAATGAAAGGGCAAATAAAATTGCCAATGCTTTAAAAGGATTGGGCATTGAAAAGGGTGATAGAGTTGCTGTTCTTGCTTATAACTGTATTGAATGGATGGAGATATACGCTGCAGCAGCTAAAGGTGGTTTTATTGTTGTTCCTGTTATGTTCAGACTTGCACCACCTGAGATGAAATATGTGATCAATCATTCAGGTGCAAAAGCACTTATTTATTCAGAAGATTTTAACGATACAGTAAATTTAATAAGTAGAGATATTCCAGAAGTTAAGATCTATGTCAAATTTAATGGTATTGAATGTGAATGTGGATGTGAAGATGAGACAACCTATTTATATGAAGGTTTGATTGAAAAGGCAAGTTCAAATGAACCTGATGTCAAGGTTGACAGTAAAGATATATGGATAATCATGTATACAGGTGGAACCACAGGATTACCAAAGGGGGTCGTAAAAACTCATGAATCCCTCGTAGCACAGTTTTTGGTTACTGCTTATGAAAAGGGATTTAACGAAACAGATATTGGGATGGTTGTAATGCCCCTTTGTCATATTAACTCTGTTTATTATGGTTTCACTTTCACATATATTGGTGCAACCTGTTACGTATATCCAATGAAAAGTTTCGACCCCGAAGACCTATTGAAAACGATTTCAGAAGAAAGGATAACCTTTACTTCCCTTGTTCCAACTCACTATATCATGATTCTTGCTTTGTCAGATAACATAAAATCGAAATATAATGTTGATTGCATAAAAAAACTCCTCTGTTCATCTGCACCAGTCAGAAGGGATACAAAACTTCAGATTCTGGAGTTTTTTAAAAATTCTCAGTTATTTGAAGCCTATGGCTCTACTGAAGCTGGTATTGTTACGATATTAAGACCCCATGAGCAGCTCACAAAATTGGGTTCTATTGGAAGGGAGGTAATAGGAATTGATAGAATTAAGCTACTCGATGAAAATGGCAATGAAGTCCCAGTTGGAGAAGTTGGTGAACTCTATTCAAGAGGACCTATGATGTTTTCAGGTTACTGGAATGAGCCAGAGAAGACAAAGAAAGCTTTTAGAGGCGACTATTTTAGTGCTGGTGATATGGCATATAAAGATGAGGATGGCTTTTTTTACCTTGTGGATAGGAAAGCTAACATGATAATAACGGGTGGTGAAAATGTCTATCCATCGGAAGTAGAAAATGTTGTAGGGTCCCACCCAGCTGTAAAAGATGTGGCTGTTATTGGTGTGCCCCACGAAAAATGGGGAGAACAGGTTACAGCTGTTGTGGTATTGCATCAGGGTAAATCAGCAACAGCGCAGGAAATAATCGAGCATTGCAGGGGTAAGATTGCCGGATATAAGATACCCAAAGAAGTGATCTTCATTAAAGATGAAGAGATGCCAAGGAGTGGAGCTGGAAAGATATTGCACAGGATATTAAGAGAAACTTATGGGAAAGAGATGAGAAGGTGAGGGGTGGATATAGGGTTTGAGGTATGGGGTATGAGGTGTGAGGTATGAGGTTTGGGGTATGGGGTGTGGGGTGAGGTATGTTAAATTATGTTCTGTTCACCAGTCACCAATAAATTAAGTGGAGGAGATATGGGGAATTATAATTTTTTGACGATTGAAAGGGATGAAGCAGTAGCAATAATTAAGATGAACAGGCCACCAACGAATCCAATCAACAGAGATTTTGTTGGAGAGATAGATGGCGCATTTGAAGAGCTTAAAAATGACGAAAATGTAAAAGTGATAATAATTACCAGTGCAATCGAAAAGTTTTTTGTTGCTGGTGCTGATATAAAAATGATTGCCAATATGACAGAAAAGGATGCTGATGAAGTGACCGCCTTTTTTCAGGAAAGCTTTCAGAAAATTAATGAATTAGAAAAAATTGTTATAGCGGCTATAAATGGGTTTGCTTTAGGTGGTGGGTGTGAGCTTGCACTTGCTTGTGATTATAGATTTATGGCAAAGGGAGAACATAAAATTGGACTTCCAGAAGTGACCTTAGGGATCATTCCCGGTGCTGGTGGAATTCAAAGATTAGGAAGGCTACTGGGACCGAAAGCTTTAGATTTCCTTATCAATAAAACCATGTTAGGTCCTGAAGAAGCTTTGAATATTGGGCTTGTGGATGCTTTATACGAACCGCAGGATTTAATGGCAGAGACAATAAAATTTGCAAAAAAATTATCAAAAGGTGCTACAAAAGCAATGGGAATTATAAAAAGATGTCTGAATAAAGGGTTTGATTTAACAATTAGAGATGGGTTAAAACTTGATAAAGATGGATTTGTGGAAGTGTTTAAGACCGCTGACGCAAAAGAAGGATTAAACGCCTTTATTGAAAAGAGAAAGCCAGCTTTTACTGGCAGATAAAAATATAAAATTCAGGAGGGAGTTATGGAGTTAAGTGATATCAAAATTATTGGTGTTTGTGGTAGTGGTTCAATGGGTGCAGGTATAATTCAGGTGGCTGCCCAAACGGGATTTACGGTTAAAGTACTGGAAGCGAATGAACAGGCTATTTCGAGGGGAAAATCGATTATTGAAGGTGGCTTAAAAAAGCTTGTGGATAAAGGTAAAATGACTCCTGAAGAGCGAGATGCAATACTTTCGAGAATCACATTCTATACCGATGCCTCAAATTTAAGCGATGTAGATTTTATAATTGAAGCGGTTTTTGAGAATATTGATGTGAAAAAAGAGCTCTTTCAAAGACTTGATAAAATTACAAAGGATAATGTAGTCTACGCAAGTAATACATCATCACTCTCTATAACTGAGATGGCATCATTTTGTAAAAGGCCCAACAAGTTTATAGGTATGCACTTTTTTAATCCTGTACCTGTAATGAAGCTTGTCGAAATAATACCGGCATTACAGACAGATGAAGAAACAATTAAGTTAGCAAGGGCATTAGCTGAAAAATTTGGCAAAACAACTGTTCTATGTAAGGATACGCCTGGATTTATTGTAAATAGACTTCTTGTTCCAATGATGCTTGATGCAGCAAGGCTTTATGAAGCTGGAGTAGCATCAGCAGAAGATATTGATAATGCTATGGTTTTAGGCACTAATATGCCAATGGGACCATTAAAATTGATGGATTTTACAGGTGTTGAGATAGCCTATTATGTGGGAAATATTTTTTATGAATATACGAAAGATCCGAGATTTAATCCACCTGATATTATGAGAAAAATGGTAAAAGCCGGATATTTAGGGATGAAAACGGGTAAAGGTTTTTATGATTATACAAAAAAAGATGAAAAATAAAGAAGGAGGGAAAAAATGCCAATCTGGAGTAATGTAGAGACATTAAGCAGGGATGAATTGAGAAAGATACAATCCCAAAGATTAAGACATGTTTGTGAAAGGGTTTATGAAAGAGTGCCCTTTTACAAGAAGGCTTTTGATGAGAAGGGGATAAAACCTTCTGATATTAAGTCCATAGATGATATTGTTAAACTACCGTTTACTACAAAGGCTGATCTAAGAGATAATTATCCATTCAATCTTTTTGCTGAACCCCTTTCAAATATCGTTAGAATTCATGCTTCATCAGGAACAACCGGCAAACCAACTGTTGTTGGTTATACAAGATATGATATAGAGATGTGGGCAGAAGCAATGGCAAGAACAATGAGTGCTGCTGGTGTAACGAAGTATGACATTGTTCAAAATGCATACGGATATGGTCTTTTTACAGGTGGACTTGGAGCCCATTATGGTGCAGAAAAAATTGGTGCAGCTGTAATTCCCATATCGGGTGGCCAGACGCAAAAACAAATAATGTTAATGCAAGATTTTGGAAGTACAGTACTTTGTTCAACGCCTTCTTTTGCTTTGTATATTTATGATGAAATGCAGAAAATGGGAATAAATCCCCTTTCATTAAAGCTAAGGGTAGGGATATTTGGTGCTGAACCTTGGACTGATGCGATGAGAAAAGATATTGAAAAACATCTAAATATTAAGGCTATTGATATTTATGGATTAAGTGAGATTACGGGTCCAGGGGTTTCCTTTGAATGTGAAGAAGCTCAGAGTGGTTTACATGTAAACGAAGATTTATTCTACCCTGAAATAATTAATCCTGATACGGGTGAACCATTGCCCTATGGTGAAGAAGGTGAACTTGTCTTAACTACACTTGCTAAAGAAGGTATTCCACTGATTCGTTATAGGGTGAAAGATATTACAAAGTTAAATCCTGAAAAGTGTATTTGCGGTAGAACGTTTGTGAGAATGGATAGGGTTCGTGGAAGAAGTGATGATATGTTAATTATCCGTGGTGTTAATGTGTTTCCATCTCAAGTAGAATCTGTCCTTCTAAAGTCACCAGAAATTGCGCCCCATTATATGATTATTGTTGATAGAAAAGGTAGGCTTGATGAGATGACTGTTCAGGTTGAAGTTACACCCGAATTTGCGGAAAAGTATTGCAAAAAAATGCTCTCGGAAGATGGTAAAAAGTTTGCAGGTGAAAATGATGAAATGAGAAAGTTAAAAAATATTGCTCAGAAAAATATAAAGGAGATAATTGGTGTAAATACAAACATTGTTCTCATGCCACCTCAGACAATAGCAAGGAGTGAAGGTAAGGCAAAAAGGGTTATAGATAATAGACCGAAAGAGTAGGTATGGGTATGAGGTTATAGGTAATAGATGGGGTGTGAGAGGTGAGACGTTTTTTCTGTTTCACGTCTTATGTATTCACAGAAAGCGATAGCGATAGCAATCTCTCACATCTTACATGTTTACTTAAAATATAGGGAGGTTAAATGAAAGTAATATTATCGGGGAATGAAGCAATAGCAAGAGGTTTTTATGAAGCAGGCGGTAAAGTAGTTTCTTCCTATCCAGGGACACCTTCAACAGAGGTAACTGAAACTATGGCAGCAAACTATAAAGATAAAGGGATTCATGTAGAATGGGCTCCCAATGAAAAAGTGGCTTTTGAAGTTGCCATAGGGGGTTCCATTTCAGGAGCCCGTTCTATGGCATGTATGAAACATGTGGGGGTCAATGTTGCAGCGGATCCTCTTATGACAGTTGCATATACAGGTGTAAATGGTGGTTTGATACTTATGGTTGCCGATGATCCAGGCATGTTTAGTTCACAGAATGAGCAGGATAGCAGGCACTATGCTAGATTTGCAAAAATTCCCTGTCTGGAACCTGGCGATGCGCAGGAAGCAAAAGATTTTGTTAGAAAGTGTTTTGAAATAAGCGAAATGTTTGATACGCCAGTTCTTTTAAGAACAACAACAAGAATTTCACATTGTAAGGGTGTCGTGGAACTTAAAAAAGAGGATTCTGTTCAAGGCAAAGGTCTTCAGAGAGATTTTCAAAAATATGTAATGCTCCCCGTAAATGCTCAAAAAAGGCATATCATAGTTGAAGAAAGATTAAGGAAATTGAAAGAGTTCGCAGAGAAAACTGAACTTAATATCTGGGAAAAGGGGTCATCATCCCTTGGTATTATTGCCAATGGTATATCCTATCAATATGCAAAAGAAGCTTTTCCCGATGCATCTATACTAAAATTAGGAATGACCTGGCCACTTCCTGAAAATAAAATTAAAGAGTTTGCAAGAAGTGTTAAAAAATTAGTTGTTGTTGAAGAATTAGACCCCATAATAGAAGATACGATAAAAGCAATGGGTGTTAAGGTACATATCGGGAAAAATAAGTTCCCCCTTTGTGGAGAGTATAGTAAAAGCTTGGTATATGAAGTTATTTCAGGGAAAAAATTAAAGAAAAAGGAACCATTAGCGAATCTTACAAAAAGACCACCCACCTTTTGTCCCGGCTGTTCACATCGAGGACTTTTTACAGTTCTATCAAAGTTAAAACCCTTTGTGTCCGGTGACATAGGTTGCTATACGTTGGGTGCGTTACCACCTTTTACGTCCATGCACAGTTGTATCTGTATGGGTGCGAGTGTGTCAGGTGCCCATGGGATAGCAATGGGATTAAAGATGCAGGGCATTAAAGACAAGCCTGTAGCGGTAATAGGTGACTCAACTTTCATTCATTCTGGTATAACAGGTTTAATTAATATGGTTTATAACCATGGTGATGCGATTGTTGTTATCATGAACAATGATACAACGGGCATGACTGGCGGTCAGGAGCATCCCGGGACTGGGAGAACAGCATTGGGCGAAGAAACAGTAAAGTTGAATATAGAAAAATTATGTCAGTTAATTGGTGCAAAAAGGGTTATTGAAATTGATACCTATAATTTGAAGGAGTTAGAAAAAATATTCAAAGAAGAAATGGAAAAAGAGGGTCCCAGTGTTCTAATCTCTAATGATCCCTGTGTTTTAAGATACAGGGTATCTAAAAAACCTTTAAGTGTTAATAAAGAAAAATGTACGGCCTGTAAGATGTGTCTTAAGGTGGGTTGTATAGCACTGACGTTTGTTGAAAAAGCAGGTGCAAAATATACTGAGATTGATCCTCTTCTTTGTAATGGTTGTACCGTATGTCAGCAGATGTGTAAGTTTGATGCTATAGTGGGAGGTGAGAAATGAGTGTTTTTAATGTAGTTATCGTTGGTGTAGGTGGTCAGGGAGTATTACTGACAAGCAAGATTATTGCGGAAACAGCATTAGAGCAGGGGCTTGATGTTAAACAAAGTGAAGTTCATGGTATGGCGCAGAGAGGTGGAAGCGTTATAAGTCATGTGAGATTTGGTAAAAAAGTTTACTCTCCAATTGTAAGTGAAGGGGATGCTGATTTACTAATTGGTTTTGAACCTTTAGAAACCGCTCGTTATATTCATTACCTTAAAAAGGATGGAATAGTAGTTTATAATACTTATAGGATTAGTAGTATTACCGTATCTATTGGCGCAGAGAAATATCCTGATGATATTGATAAAATAATTAAGGAAAACGCAAAAAAAGTTTATCCATTGGATGGTACAAAGCTGGCCGTGGAGGCTGGAGATAAAAGGACCCTTAATATTGTTTTATTAGGTGCTGCGTTGAAATATTTACCACTAAATAAAAACGTTGTTTTAAAAGCCATTGAGAGTAGTGTTAAGGGGAAAGCATTAGAAATTAATAAAAAAGCCTTTGAATTAGGCTTAGAACTTTTTAAAAATGCAAAATAAAATAGCATTTTATTTTGCATTGTAGTAACATAATGTTATTAAAAACAAGGAGGGAATTATGAAGGGAAAAGGTAGGAGTATTTGGAAGTTTTTAGTTATTGGGCTAATTATCGCTTTTTCTACGAAAGCAAGTATTGCAAAAGAGCCCTACAAGATTGGTGCAATCTTTTCAGTAACAGGTGCTGCGTCATTTTTGGGAGAACCGGAGAAAAACACTGCTATTATGTTGATGGATCAAATTAATCAGGCAGGTGGAATTAATGGTCATCCTTTAGAAATTATCATCGAAGATTCAAAAAGTCAGGAAGCTGATGCTGTTTTAGCTGCAAAAAAACTTCTTGAGAAAGACAAGGTTCTTGCTATTGTTGGGCCTTCCACGACGGGAGAATCAATGGCTCTAGTTCCTATTATGAACAATGCACAGACACCCCTTGTCTCCTGTGCAGCTGGTTATGGGATTACCAACCCGGTTAGTGAGAGATACTGGATTTTTAAAACACCTCAATATGATTTAAGTGCTGTTCAAGCAATTTATAACCATATGAAAAAAAAGGGGATAAAGAAAGTTGGAATTATAACAATTTCAACGGGTTTTGGTGATGCAGGTAGAAAGGCTCTTCTTGATGAAGCGCCAAAATGGGGTATAGAAATTGTAGCAGACGAAAGATATGGTCCAAAGGATAGTGATATGACAACACAGTTAACAAAAATAAAAGCATCGGGTGCACAGGCAGTGATTAACTGGTCAGTAGGTCCTGGACAGGTTGTAGTTACTAAAAACTGGCATGATTTAAAATTAGGCATACCTTTATATCAGAGTCATGGTTGGGGTAGTAAAAAGAACATAGAGTTAGCAGGTAAAGCTGCAGAAGGTGTTATAGCACCATTGGGAAGACTTGTGGTATGGGATAAATTACCCGATAAACATCCGCAAAAAGCTTTGTTAAAAAAGTATGAAGCAGATTATAAAGCTCGCTTTAAAAGTGAACCTGGTACCTTTGGTGGACATGCCTATGATGCTATTATGATGGTTGTAGATGCTTTAAAGAAAGTTGGACCAGATAAGGCAAAAATAAGGGATTATATTGAAAAAAATATAAAGAACTGGCCTGGAACGGGTGGTATTTTTAATATGTCAGAGAAGGATCATTGTGGACTTGATATGAATGCCTTTGAAATGGTTGTTGTAAAAAATGGTGATTGGGAAATTTTGAAAGATTAAACATTTATAGAAGGGGGCCTTATATAGCCCCCTTTCACATATTAATATTAAAGAGGTAGTTATGCTGACGATGGTTATGCAATTCTTTTTATCAGGAATTACTGTTGGTGCTATATATGCCCTTGTGGGATTGGGATTCAATATAATTTATAATGCCACATCTATAATAAATCTGGCTCAAGGTGAGTTCGTTGTTATGGGTGGACTTATCATGTGGTTTTTCTCTCAGTCGTTACAGATACCTTTTTTTGTGTCAGTGATTTTAACAATTTTAATTGTTGGGCTTGTTGGTTTAATTATGGAAAGATTGACTATAAACCCTTTGAAGAATGCTGATTTACTTCTTATGATAATGATAACAGTTGCTGTTTCAATTGTTTTTCGTGGTATTTTAATGTTTAAATTTGGTAAAGACCCCTATAATTATCCTCCCTTTACCGAGGGAGAACCTATTATTTTATTTGGTGCGGTTATTCAGCAACAGGTTTTATGGGTTTTAGGTATAACTTTGACTTGTATTGGTCTTATCTTTGTATTTTTTAATAAGACTATGCTTGGGAAAGCAATGAGTGCCTGTGCCGTTAATCCAACAGCTGCAAAACTTGTGGGGATAAATGTAAGTAGAATGATAATGCTATCCTTTGTGTTAAGTGCTATTTTAGGTGCCATAGGTGGAATTGCCATAACACCAATATCCCTTATGGAATATGACAAGGGGCCTGCTTTGGCAGTAAAGGGTTTTTGTGCTGCTATAATGGGAGGGCTTGGCAATGGCATGGGAGCTGTAGTTGGGGGGTTTATAATTGGGATTCTTGAATCTCTTACAGCGGGATATTTACATTCAGGATTCAAAGATGCTGTTGCATTAGTAATTCTTCTTGGCATTTTATTTTTTAAACCTGCTGGTCTTTTTGGTAGTAAAGCAACATTATCTGTAAGGAAGTTTTAGATGAAAAGGCATGTAAACTATATAGTTTTTTTAGTTTTGATTATAGGATTTCCTTTTTTTATAAATGATAATTACACACTTTCAATAGGTATCTTTGCAGGCATTAATGCCCTTGTTGCAATGGGACTATCATTACTTATGGGGTATGCGGGTCAGGTATCTTTAGGACAAGCTGGATTTTATGGCATAGGCGCTTATGTTTCAGCAATACTTGCTCTTAAATTTGGGATCCCCGTTGTTTTATCATCAATTATTGCTGCATTGGTATCGGCTTTTGCTGCAGTTTTACTTGCGATTCCAGCTTTGAAATTAAAAGGCCATTATTTAGCTGTGGCAACATTAGGATTTGGCGAGATAATTTATATAATTCTAAATGAATTAGGACCGGGTGGTCCTTCTGGGTTTGGAGACATCCCACAGGTTTCTTTATTAGGTTATAAATTAACTAGTCAGATAAGCTACTTTTATTTAATATGGGCAATTGTCTTTATACTTATAATTTTTTCGTACAATATAATTAATTCAAGAATTGGTCGTGCTATGAGGGCGATTCATGATACAGAAATAGGAAGTAGTGCTATGGGTATTGATGTGGCTACGTTAAAAATCAAAATTTTTATATTAAGTGCAATCTATGCATCTATTGCAGGAAGTTTTTATGCCCATTATATTACTTTTATCAGTCCTTCAACATTTTCTCTATTTCAATCTGTATTGATTCTTACTATGGTTGTTATAGGTGGTGCTTCAAATCTTTTTGGTGCTGTTGTAGGTGCAATCATAATCACTATTCTCCCAGAGGCATTGAGAAAATTTGAGGAATTAGATGTTCTAATATATGGTTTAATACTAACCCTTTCATTACTCTTTGTTAGAAAGGGTATAGTTCCTACATTAATTCAGAGATTGAAAAAGAAAGGGATAGCAAATGCTTAAGATAGATGGTATCTGGAAAACCTTTGGAGGTATAACTGCTTTGATGGATGTCAGTTTCAATGTGGAAAAACAGGAGATAAAGGCTGTTATCGGCCCTAATGGTGCAGGCAAAACAACCCTTTTTAACGTTATTAGTGGTGTTTACAAACCTGATAGAGGGAATATCTTATTTAATGAAAAAAAGATTAATAATTTAGGTCCTGTTAAAATAGCAAGGCTTGGTATCTCAAGAACATTCCAGAATGTGGAACTATATAATCATATGACAGTTCTCGAAAATGTTATGGTAGGTAGATATGCAAAAACGAAATCTGGATTTTTCAGCTGTGGCTTTAGGTTACCCTACATGGTGAAAGAGGAAAAGGAGATCAGGAAAATCAGTGAAGAGTTGCTTGAATATGTAGGGCTATACGATAAAAAAGATTATTTAGCAGGGGAGCTACCAATAGGCTCTCAAAGAATTTTAGAGATTGCAAGAGCTTTGGCAACAGAGCCAGAGTTAATAATGTTTGATGAACCCGCATCAGGGCTCAATGATGCTGAAACTAAGGATCTATCTTTATTTATAAAAAGGCTGAGAGATGAAAAAAATCTCACTATCATTCTTGTGGAGCATGATATGGGGCTTGTTATGGATATATCTGATAATATTGTAGTTCTAAATTTTGGAGAAAAGCTAGCAGAAGGCACACCGGAAGAAATAAGAAATAACAAGCTTGTTATAGATGCTTACCTGGGGGAGGAGGAGATAATCTGATGCTGGATATAAGGGATATAAATGTTTTTTATGGTGGTATCCATGCTCTTAAAGGATTGAGTATAAATATTAAAGAGAAAAAGATAGTCAGTGTAATCGGAGCAAATGGTGCCGGTAAATCAACACTTCTAAAAGCTATAATGAATTTGGTTCCAATAAAGTCTGGTGAAATTTATTTTCAAGGGAAGAGAATAGATAAGTTAAGCACTCAGGAAGTAGTAAAGAGTGGTATCAGTTTGGTCCCTGAAGGAAGAATGTTATTTACCCATCTAACTGTTAGAGATAATCTTTTATTAGGAGCATATAATTATTATAAAAAAATAACAAGGAGTGAGTTAGAGAAAAGGCTTGAAAAGATATATGAGCTTTTTCCTATATTGAAAGAAAGAAAAAAACAAATTTCTGGAACCATGAGTGGTGGACAACAGCAGATGCTTGCTATTGGTAGGGCATTAATGACGGATCCAAAGTTGCTTATTTTAGATGAACCATCGATGGGACTTGCACCATTAGTTGTTAAAGAAATTTTTAAGGTTGTTAAGTATCTTAATGAAGAAGGGATGACAATTCTAATGGTTGAACAGAATGCCCGTGCAGCACTGAAACTATCTAACTATGGTTTTGTTTTGGAAGTAGGAGAGGTTGTTGCATGGGGTGAATCCGAAGAACTACTTTCCGATGAAAAAATAACAAAAGCATATCTTGGGGGATGATTATAGTCCATAGGTTATAGGTGATGGGTCATAGGTTGTAGGCCGTTAATTCATACATTTGGTTGAAGATAATCAAGAAAAAATATAGGGAGGAAATTTATGGCAAAGTACAAAGGTGTTGATTTTATGAATCTCGATACTCTTTTCACTAAAGAAGAGTTGATGTTGAGAGATGCGGTGAGGAAGTTTGTAGAAGAAGAAATTATACCTATAATAACAGAACATCACAGAAATTGTACATTTCCAAAAGAGCTTGTCCCAGCTTTTGGTGAAATGGGACTTTTGGGTATGCATTTAGAAGGTTACGGATGCCCTGGTGGGACAAATGTGGAATATGGTATAGCAATGCAAGAGTTGGAAAGGGGCGATAGTGCTATAAGGAGTTTTTGCTCTGTTCAGGGAAGTCTGTGTATGTTTCCCATATGGAAGTATGGTTCAGAAGAGCAGAAAAAGAAATATTTGCCAAAAATGGCAAAAGGAGAACTTATAGGTTGCTTTGGTCTAACAGAACCTGATGCAGGTTCTGATCCAGGGAGTATGAAAACAAAGGCAATCAAAGATGGTAATAGTTATATACTGAATGGTGCTAAGATGTGGATAACCAATGGTACAATTGCTGACCTTGCAATTGTTTGGGCAAAAACAGAAGATGGGAACATACGTGGTTTTATAGTAGAGAAGGGTACACCTGGTTTTGAAGCACCTGAGATGCATGGGAAATTTTCCTTAAGGGCATCAGTAACATCAGAACTTGTGTTCAATGATTGTAGAATACCAGCAGAAAATATACTTCCTGGCTCAGGTGGTTTAAAATCTCCACTGAGCTGTCTTTCAGAAGCGAGATATGGTATATCATGGGGGGCTTTAGGTGCTGCTATGGCGTGTTATGATGCTTCTTTGAACTACGCCAAAGAGAGGATTCAATTTGGTAAACCTATAGCAAGTTTTCAGTTGGTTCAGCATAAGCTTGTATATATGTTAACAGAAATTGTTAAAGGCCAGCTTTTAGCAATTCAGTTAGGTAGAGAAAAGGATAAAGGTACTCATAATTATGCTATGATTTCAATGGCAAAGATGAACAATGTAAAAGTTGCAAGAGAATGTGCAAGGCTTGCAAGAGAGATTCATGGTGCAAATGGGATATGTGATGAGTATGTACCAATAAGACACATGTTAAACATTGAATCAGTTTATACATATGAAGGGACCCATGATATTCACGAATTAATAATTGGAAGGTATATTACAGGTCTTGATGCTTTTGGTGGTAATTAGACTTTAAAAAGCTCTGGCTTAAACTGCCAGAGCTTTAAATAAACTTAAATCGTGGTATTTTGTTGATAAGGGAATTTTTTTTGAGCAGCTCAAAAAAAAGTTTTAAGCTATCCATGTGTTTTTTTTCTAAACTGAAATCTAAGTGATTCCAGTATTCAATAATTTGTTTTGTGTTAAAACCCGATTTTTTTTGATAAAAATTGGCGAATAAGATTTTGTTGTCTAAAAAAAAGCTATATGATTCATATAATGCATTAATAGTACTTTTCAATTCGCTTTTTTTCATTGATTGTTCAGGGATTTGCCAGAGTGCAAATGTGAAAGGGAGGCCTTTAGTTTTCTCATACCATACATGCGCTAAATCGTATTTAAATTTAAAACTCTCTGGATGAATATTATTGAAAAAGAACTTAAGAGCCAAATCTCCGATATGAAGAATACCAATAACATCTGAAGAAATGGGTATATGATTATTGGTGGGGTCAAAAATTTCATATTTTAAGTTAACATTATAAAATTCAGTAAAAATAATTTTGGTTAACAAAGAGGAAGTAGCAGAATGGGAAGTTATGAGGATAGTTCCCTTTTCAATTTCTTCAATTCTTTTTTTAGTAAATAACAATATACTCTGGACATCTGATTTACTTGAGATAGAAAGATCTGGGACAATATAATGGCCATGTAATATTTCTATTGATGAACAGGGTGAAATATCCACATCTCCTGAAAGAAGTAATTTATTAAGATAAGATGGGTTCCCAGTAATAATTTTACCATTGAAGGGGACTTTTTTCAGCAATATTGCACCGTGTACGGGGATGCAATTAAGATAATCAATATGTCCTAATGTAACCATTTTGCAAATATTATAACAATAATGAGAGAAGGAATCATATTCAAAGTTTTGATGTCTTTAAGCTTTAGCAAGTTAAGCCCGATAGAAAGAATAATAAAACCACCAACTCCATCGATATAACCCATCATTAAAGAAGAGATAAGGAAAGTAAGATATTTAGAAAAAAGAGTAATTATACCCTGGATTACAAATACAGTTAATGCCGAAAAAATTACGCTATAACCGTATTGTGATGCAAGCAATATTGAAGCAAAACCGTCCATCACTGATTTTGTTTTTATTAGTAGGGTGTCGTTATATAATCCATCTTTAATTGAGCCAATGATTGTCATAGAACCAACACAAAAAAGAGTGCTGGCTATAATAAACCCTTCAATATGTTTAACCTGACTAAAATATTTTTCTTGAAGGCTATTTAAACCTTCATGTATTTTTTCCTCAATCTTCAAATAGCTACCAATAATTGTTCCAGTAACAAGACTGATAACAACATAAATTATGTTTGGCGATGCTAAAGCCATTTTAAAGCCTATGAATAATGTGATAAGACCCAATGTATCAAATATAATTTGTTTTATATCTTCTTTGATTTTTTTGCCAGCTATTATTCCTAAAATACTGCCACCCAATACAAAAAATGTGTTAATTATAAATCCTTTCATGGTGCATATTTTAACATTTTGGATTTAAAATTTCTTTGAAAATGTTAAAATCAGTAAAAAAATTTCGCGGAGGAAAGTAAATGAAAGTAAAATATCTAATTCCTGCGTTTATTATAATAAACTTTTTTTTCATGGAAAAAGGCTTTTCCCAGAATATTGATTACAATTTCGGTTATAAAGATACAATAAAAACCAGCGGTGAATTTTCACTATCAGCAGGACAATTGAATTTTGATAATGAATGGAAAGCAAGGGCATTTTTTCAACTGGAAATGATGGAAAGGGACGAAAAATATGGTATTGGTCTTGGTTTGGGGTGGGCAAACATTGATAGTGAAAGATTT
>ENA-ORXB01000891-ORXB01000891.1-sediment-metagenome-genome-assembly--contig:-NODE-891-length-46065-cov-16.943942_pt1 | contig 46065 bp, 38 predicted proteins | sample MGYA00237863_ERZ511475 | MGnify/ENA primary metagenome ERZ511475 (study PRJEB26305, sample SAMN06343858) | sediment metagenome | isolation source: hot spring sediment | place: Canada: British Columbia... | reverse complement strand
TGAGGACGCCAAAGCGGGTTGTCGGCCCACAGGGGAAGGCCCAGGCGTAGCCGTCGGGGACCTCCGGCAGGAAGTAGAAGCGCAGGCCCGCGCTGGGCGCTGCGGGGATCTCCGTCTCCAGGCCGAAGGCGAGCCGCCTCCCCCGCGCTGCCCCGGCCAGCGCGGAGCGGGGACCCCTGGCGTCCACCACCGCCAGGGCGGGGAATGTGCCGGCGGTGGTGTGCACACGGCCGTCCTCTTCGATCCGCTGCACAGACGCCCGGAGAAAGTGCGCGCCGCTGGCGGCAAAGGCCAGCCGGCAGTAGGCTCTGTAGTCGAACGTGCAAAACGGTTCGGGGAGCGGCCAGCGCACCTCTTCCTCCCCCACGGCGATGCGCAGGTGGTCGTGCCGCTGCAGGATGGCCTCCCCCGCGCCCGCGCACTCCACCAGGGCCGCTGGCGCCGCGCAGGCGGAGGTCTGCCCCGCGCCCAGGGATGCACGATCCAGCAGCAGCGCTGCGGGGCCGAGGATGCGGGCGGCGGCAAGACCGGCAAAGCTGGCCCCGGCGATGAGCACGGGGTGGTGCACCGTGATCCTCCCCGCTACGGCAGCGGCCGCGCGTGCTCGAACCGCACCGGCCGGGAGATGGCCGGGACGCGCAACCGGTCGCGACGGGCGATGGTCACGCTCAGGCCGATGGTGCGCAGGGCCTCCACAAGCCCGCCCCGGATGTTCAGGGCGCCCTCCAGCGTGGCGGGGTCACCCAGGGCGGTGATGGTGAAAGGCCCCTGCAGGCGCTGCAGGTCTGCGACCACGGTCCCGCCCACCTGTCCGAATCCCGTCATCGCCGTCACCCGGTGGCCGTTGACCGCCACCGCCTCCGCGCCCGCAGCCCACAGCTCGTTGACGACCCCGACGATGTCCTGGTAGGTGACCACCACCGGGTTGCTGCCGGCTGGCCGCGTGGGCGCGTCCTTCATGGTCACGGTGACCCCGGGCCCTTCCATGGCCTTCAGGCCCACAGCGGCGCGCAGCGCCTCCAGCTCCCTGGACATGGCCGCGGTCAGGCTCTGCCCCTCCGCCGCGCTCCGCTCATAGGCCTCCAGCTGCCGGCGCAAAGCGGCCACCTGAGCCTCCAGGGCCGCGTTCGCCTCCCGCCCCTCACGCAGCAATGTGGCCAGGGCGTAGACATTCCTCGTGGGCACCTCCGGCTGCTCCACCAGGGAGCGGCCGGCCCGGGACTGGATGACGACCAGGAAGCCCAACGCCAGCAACAGCACCGCGGCCAGCCCCTGTAGCACGGGGAGGGTCAGGGGACGGGATGCGGTGGGCGGAGCCATGGCAGGCTGATCCCTCCGTCCCGTCAGGGCGCCGGCTTCGCCCCGGCCTGGATCAGCCGGCGCTCCAGCTCGGCCACCCCTGCGGGTCCGATGAACGGGCCGACGAACCGGCCGACGATCATGCCTCTGGAGTCGATGAAGATCGAAGTAGGCAGCCCGGTGATCTGGTACAGCTCCATCAACCTGCCGCTGCCGTCGAAGACCGCGGGGTAGGGCAGGCGGTGGCGCTGCAGGAAGGCCCGCGCTGCGTCCACCTCATCCAGGACGGCCACGCCTACGAAGACCACGTCCCGGGCGCGGTAGCGTTCGTACGTCGCCCTCAGGTCGGGCGCCTCCGCCGCGCACGGGGCGCACCAGGAGGCGAAGAAGTTCAGCAGGACCACCTTCCCCCGGAACTCGCTGAGGCGGAGCTGGCCGCCCCGCAGGGAGGGGAGGGTGAAGTCGGGAGCGGGTCGCAAAGCCGGCAGCGGCCGCGCAGGTGAGCCGGATGGCGCGGGAGCGATCGGATAGGGTCGCAGGGCCAAGGGATCCTGCGCCGGAGATGCGGCCGGACGGACGAGCAGGTAGGCGACCCCGCCACCGGCCAGCAACCCCACCAGTGCGCTGAGGAGCAGACGCCGGACACTCACCGGTCGTCCTCCTCCACCCAGGCCGCCCCTGCGCCGAACTCCGTCTCCAGGGCCGCCGCCAACGCCGGATCGGCGCGCACGCGGACCTCCTGGGATCGCACGACGGTCTCCCGGTCCTCCCGCACCAGGTGCAGGAACAGTGGGTGGGTACCGCGGTGTCGCTCCAGGGCCACCCGCAGCCGCTGCAGCGCCTCCGCGCCGAGGTGGACCGGGAGGCGGACGTGCAGCGCCCGAACTCCTGGCGCCTCCGAGGGCGGCGTCTCGACCGGCGCCGGTGGGGCCGATTCCCCGTTCCCTTCCGGGCCGGGCGCGTCCTCCGCCAGCAGCGGCTCCGCCTCGGCCAGCGGCTCCGCCACCGGGGCTTCAGCCAGCGGGAAGAGGCTCTCCGCCAGGATCTTCACCTGTTGCTCCGCCACGTCTGCCCGGCCGCGCACCACCAGGACGGCGTCCTTCTTCAGGAGGAAGGCGTTCTGCTCGTAGGTCTTGGGGAAGACGATCACCTCCACCGTCCCGGTGAGGTCTTCCAGGGTGAGGAAGGCCATCACAGACCCGCTCCTGGTGGTGGTGCGCTTGAGCGCGGTGACTATGCCCCCCACAGTGACCGTGGCCCGGTCGCGCACCTCGGAGAGCTGGCCGATGGGCAGGCTGACCCGCGCCGCCAGGTCCTCCTGCAGGTGGGCCAGCGGGTGGTCGGAGATGTACAGCCCCAGCATCTCCTTCTCCATGGCCAGCCGCTCCTCGTCGCTGAACTCCTCCACCGGGAGAAGCGGCGGGGGCTCCACCGCGGGGCCGTCCAGGGCGAAGAGGCCCTGCTGCGGTGAGTCGCGCAGCCGCTGTGCCCGCTGCGCCGCCGCCAGGGCCTGATCCAGGCCGGCCAGCAGCTGCGCCCGGGGCTGGCCCAGGGAGTCCAGCGCGCCGGCCTTGATCAGGCTCTCCAGGACGCGCTTGTTCACCAGCCGTCCGTCCACCCGGGTGCACAGGTCGGCCAGGGAGCTGAAGCGACCCTCCTGCCGCGCGCGGATGATCTCCTGCACAGCGCCCGCCCCCACGTGCTTCACCGCGCTCAGGCCGAAGCGGATGGCCGCGCCCTCCACCGAGAAGTTCTCCTCCGAGGCGTTCACATCCGGCGGGAGGACGCGGATGCCCATGCGCCGCGCCTCCGCCACAGCCAGCGCCACCTTGGCCATCCAGTCCTGCCCCTGCGCCTCGTGGGTGAGCACCGCGGTCATGTACTCCACCGGGTAGTTGGCCTTGAGGTAGGCGGTGTAGTAGGCGATGAGACCGTAGCACGCGGCATGCGCCCGGTTGAAACCGTAGCGGGCAAAGGGCTCGAACTGCTCCCATAGCTGGTCGGCCGTGCGCTTGGGGATGCCTCGGTGGCGGCATCCGGCGATGAACTTCTCCCGCTGCGCCTCCAGCTTGTCCTTGATCTTCTTCCCCACGGCGTAGCGCAGGACGTCCGCCTCGGCCAACGTGTATCCCGCCGCTGCCTGGGCCACAGCCATCACATCCTCCTGGTAGACCATCACCCCGTAGGTCTCGCGGAGCACGGGTTCCAGCGAGGGGTGGAGGTAGGTGATGGGCTCGCGGCCGTGCTTGCGCCGGATGTAGGCGGGAATGTTGGCCATGGGCCCGGGGCGGAAGAGGGCCACCATGGCCATGATGTCCTCGATGCGCGAGGGACGCAGCTCCTTCAGGTAACGGGTCATCCCCGCCCCCTCCAGCTGGAAGACCCCCACCGTCTCCCCGGCGGAGAGGAGGTCGTAGGTCTTCTGGTCGTCCAGGGGGATGGCTTTCAGGTCGATGTGCACGCCGCGGGTGCGGGCGATGATGCGCAGGGCTGTGTCCAGGATGGTGAGGTTGATCAGCCCGAGGAAGTCCATCTTCAGCAGGCCGATCTTCTCCACCGCATTCATGTCGTACTGGGTCATGACCAGGTCGCCCTTGGTGGACTTCTGCAAGGGGACGTGCTCGATGAGCGGGTCGCGGGAGATGATCACCCCGGCGGCGTGGGTGCTGGCGTGGCGGGCGACCCCCTCCAGCTTCTGGGCCAGGTCCAGCAGGCGCCGCACCTGGGGGTTCTCCTGGGCGCTGCGGGCCAGCTCGGGATCGGCGCGCAGGGCCTCGTCGATGGAGGCGTGGAAGGGGATGAGCTTGGCGATGCGGTCCACCTCCCCGTAGGGCAGCCCCATGACCCGGCCCACGTCCCGCACCGCCTGCCGCGCCCCCATGGTGCCGAAGGTGATGATCTGGGCCACGCGGTCGATGCCGTAGCGCTCGATGACGTAGCGGATGACCTCGTCGCGCCGGCTGTCCATGAAGTCCACGTCGATGTCCGGCGGGGTGACCCGCTCCAGGTTGAGAAAGCGCTCGAAGGGGAGGCGGTACTGCAGGGGGTCCACGTCGGTGACCCCTAGCGCATAGAGGACCAGGCTGCCGGCGGCGGAGCCGCGCACGGTGGTGAGGATGCCCTGGCGGCGGGCGAAGTTGACGAAGTCCTGGACGATGAGGAAGTAGGCGGCGTAGCCGGTGCGGGAGATGATCTCCAGCTCGTGGTCCAGGCGCGCCTGCACCTCGGGGGTGATCTCGCCGAAGAGACGCCGCAGCCCGGCCTGACAGAGGTGGCGCAGGTAGCTGTCGGCGGTCTCCCCGGGCGGCACGGGGAAGTGCGGCAGCCGCAGCCGCCCCATCTCGATCTCCACCTGGGCGCGCTCGGCGATCTCCAGCGGTGCGCGCAGCGCCTGGGGGATCTCGGCGAAGAGCCGGCTCATCTCCTCGGTGCTCTTCAGGTAGAACTGCGGGGCGCTGCCCATGCGCGGCTTGTCGGTCTGCTCCAGGCCGATGTTCATCTGGATGCACATCAGGGTGTCCTGCGCGTCCGCCTCGTCCGGGCGCACGTAGTGCACGTCGTTGGTGGCCAGCAGCGGCAGGCTCAGCTCCCGGGCCAGCCGCAGCATCCCACGGACCACGCGGGCCTCCTCGGGAAGGCCGTGGTTCTGCACCTCCAGGAAGAAGTTCCCCGGCCCGAAGATGTCGCGGTAGGCGGCGGCGATCTCCCGCGCGCCCGCCATGTCATCGCGCAGGATCGCCCGCGCCACCTCCCCCTGCACGCAGGCGGAAGAGCCCACCAACCCCCGGCTGTGGCGGGCCAGGACCTCGCGGTCGATCCGCGGTTTGTAGTAGAAGCCCTCCAGGTGCGCCGCGGTGGTCAGGGCCATGAGGTTGCGGTACCCCTCGGTGGAGGTGGCCAGCAGGATCAGGTGGGCGGGGTTGGCGTCAAGCCTGGGATCCCGGTCGGAGAGCCGCCGCGGGGCCACGTATGCCTCCACACCAAGGATGGGGGTGAGACCGTGCTCCCGCGCCGCCAGGTAGAACTCGATGGCGCCGTACATGGCCCCGTGGTCGGTCAGGGCGATGGCCGGCATGCCCAGCCGTACCGCCTCCTCCATCAGGGGGCGGATGCGGCTGTGGCCGTCGAGCAGCGAGTACTCCGTGTGCAGGTGGCAGTGAACGAACGGGTCGGGCATCCGCGACTCCTCTCCCAGAGTTTACTGCCAGAAGCCCCTCGGGACCACCGGATTCCCTACAGAGAGGACGATAGGGGGGACTGGGGGAATAGCGCGCAAGGGGTACGGGCCTGAGGCCAGCCTAGAAAAGGGTGCGACCGGTGAAGGTGAACTGGCGGGCTGAAACCGGGGGCGCGAAAATGGCGAGCTCCTCCCCCACCAGCCGGCCCTCCGCCCCGATGGCCTCCACGGCGGAGAAGACCTCCAGCATGGAGACGTTGAAGCGCATGTTGCGCAGTGCCCGGACGATCCGCCCGTCCTCCACGAGGAAGGTCCCGTCCCGAGTCATGCCCGTGATCACCGTGCGCGCGGGGTGCACCACGCGCACGTAGTGAAGGCGGGTCACCAGGATCCCGCGCTCCGTGGTAGCGATCAGCTCCTCCAGCGAGCGCTGCCCGGGGGCCATGAGCATGTTGGTGGGCATCGGGCCGAAGGGGTTGGGCTGGGGCAGGGCGTGGCCCGTGTTGGGCACCCCCGCTCGGTGCGCCGTCCGGCTGTCGTAGGCCACCCCCACGGCCACCCCGTCGCGCACCAGGTCGAGGCGTCGCTTCGGCACCCCTTCGAAGTCGAAGGGCAGGCCGATCGTCCGCGGGTCAGTGGCGTCGTCCCAGATCTGCACCCGCGGATCCATCACCCGCTGTCCCAGGCGAGTGGCCAGGGCGCTGCGCCCTTCCAGAACCGCCTTCCCGTTGAAGGTGGTCATGGCCAGATAGGCGAGCATCAGGCCCACGGCCGGAGGTTCGAGGATCACCGGATACGTCCCCGGCTCCAGATCCACGGGGCGGCGTGCGGCCCGCGCCCTGGCCGCCACGTGGGCCCCCAGGGAGGTCAGGTCCAGGCGGTCCAGGTCGTCGTCCACGGTCTGGACGTAGCCGCTGCCCTCCTCCTCCTGCACCACCGCCACCAGGCTTGCCCGCGAGCGGCGGCCGTAGGCCCGCACCCCCTTGGAGTTTGCCACGGCCAGGGCCAGGACCCCGGTCTCCAGGGCGCCCGCAGCCGGGGCTCCGCCGCATGCACCCACGAAGCGGCGCACCGCCTCCGCGCGGCGCTGCGGCGTCGCCTCCTCCGTGGCCGGCACGCTGCCCTCGTAGACCAGCGGCCCCTCCGCGGGCCCGGGCAGGCCGGGGAATTCCGGGTCCTCGGGGGTGCTCCGGGCGATGGCTACAGCGCGGGCCAGCACCTGGTCCAGATCCGCCTGAACCAGCCGGTTGGTGCGCAGTCCGGCCACGCGGCCGCCTACGACCACGCGCAGCAGCAGGTGGGCGTCCTCCTCGGCCACGTTCTGGTGGACGCGCGAGCTGGCGAAGCGGGTGAGCCCGGCGCGACGCGCCACCAGCACCGCCTCGGTCTCGTCGGCCGGGGAGCGGTCGACGATGCTCTCCACCAGGCGGAAAGCCTCTTCCGGGCCTGGGGGGATGTCGCGTATCACCGCGATCCCACCTGCACCCGGCGGAAGCGGGTGGGGCCGGCGGGGTGGCCTGTGTGAGCCACCTGCGCCGGCTGCCCCTTGCCGCAGTTGGGCGTGCCCCGGGCGCGGAACTCGCTGGGGCCGGCGACCCGGTCCAGCGATGCCCAGAACTGGGGGGTGATCCCGCTGTAGACAGGCTGCTTGAAGATACGTCCGCGCCGGCCGCGTCGAACCTCCCAGGCGATCTCACAGCCGAATTGGAAGTGCAGCCGCCGGTCGTCGATGGACCAGGACTTGTTGGTGCACATCAGCACGCCCTCGTCGGTGTCGGCCAGGAGGTCCTCCAGCGTCCCGGAGCCCGGCAGCAGCCCCACGTTGGTCATGCGCACCAGCGGGATGCGGTTCCAGGAGGAGGCGCGCGCCGTCCCGTTGCTGCGCTGCCCCAGCAGCACGGCGGTCTCCCGGCTGGTCAGCACGTTGCGCAGGATCCCGCTCTCCACGACCACCACGCGCTGGGCCGGTGTCCCCTCATCGTCGAAGCCGAAGGTGCCCAGCGCGCCGGGGAGGGTGGCGTCGGCGACCACGTGCATCGCCTCCGAACCATAGCGAAGGCTGCCGATGTCCCCGGGGGTGATGAAGCTCGTCCCCGCGTAGGCGGCCTCCATGCCCAGGATGCGATCGAGCTCGATGGCGTGGCCGATGGACTCGTGGATCTGCAGCGCCGTCTGGTCGCTGTCCAGGATCAGCGTGGTCACTGCGGCCGGACAGGGCGGCGCCACCAGGAGCGCCGCCGCCTCCTCCGCGGTCTGCTGGGCGTGGCCGGCCAGGTCCATGGCCTCCACCAGCTCGTACCCCCCGGTACCGAAGTCCCCGCGGAAGGACGCCGGGTAGGAGCGGCGCTGCACCTCGCCGTCCCGCACCGCCACCGCGGCGATGCCGCCGCCGCTCTCGGTGATGGTCTGGTCGATAGCTGCACCCTCGCTGTTGCGAAAGCGCTTCGTGGTGCGCCAGAAATCCATGAAGCCCTCGGCCACCCGAACCCCGGGGACACGGAGCATCGTCTCCGTGGCCGCGGCCAGCAGGGCCAGCATCTCCTCCAGCGGGACGCCCCACGGGTCGCGGCGCACGGGATTGGTCCACGTGGCCCGCACAGGCTCCTGCGGCGCCAGCCGCACCGTCGGCCCGCCCAGTAGGCGCGACGCCCGGGCGACCTCCACCGCCTGCAGCGCGGCCCGCGCCACTGCCTCCGGCTCCGGCCGCGGGGTGCAGGCGAACCCCCAGCTACCGTCCACCAGGACCCGCACCCCCAGCCCTTCGTCGTCATCGGCTGCCACCGCCTCGGGCCGGCCGTTCTTAACGCTCAGGCTCAGCGTCTCGCTGCGGACCACACGCACGTCCACGTACTCCGCTCCCGCAGCCACAGCGGCCTCCACGGCTCGCTCGGCAAGCCCATCCCATGGATCCGTCATCGCTATTCGCCCCCGACGGCCGAGAGCACGGCGGTGGCCCCCTGCTCCTGCACCGCGGCCAGCCCATGCTCCAGCACCTGCAGCCCCTCCTCCAGCAGGGCGTCGGAGATCACCAGCGGCATGAGGAAGCGGATCACATTGCCCAGGACGCCGGCGCGCAGGAGGAGTACGCCCTGGGCCAGGGCATGCGCCAGCACTGCCGAGGCCTCGGCGGCCGCAGGCGTCTTCCTCTCCTGGTCGGTCACCAGCTCCACCCCCACCATGGCCCCCAGACCGCGGACGTCGCCGATCAGCGGGTAGCGCCGTGCCATGTCCCGCAGGCGGTCGCGCAGGAGCTGCCCCAGCCGCTGCGCCCGCTCCACCAGGCGCTCCTCCTCCATCACCTCCAGGACCGCCAGCCCGGCCGCGCAGGCCAGCGGGTTTCCCGGATAGGTGCCTCCCAGGGCCCCGGCGTGCACCGGAGCGAAGACCTCTTCGCGGCCGATGACTCCCGACAGGGGAAGCCCCGCCGCCAGCGACTTGCCGACCACCAACATGTCGGGCTCGATGCCGGCGTACTCCACGGCGAAGAACCTCCCGGTGCGACCAAAGCCCGTCTGTACCTCGTCCACGATCAGAAGCGCGCCGATGCGGTCGCACAGTGCCCGCAGGGCGGGCAGAAAGTCCGGCGGCGGCACGACGAAGCCGCCCTCGCCCAGCACGGGCTCGACGACGACAGCGGCCACCTGCGCCGCATCCACGTGGGTGGCCAGCATGGCCTCCAGCCGGCGGAGCACAAAGGCGGTGGCGTCGGGCTCGGGGCTGCGGTAGGGGTCCGGATAGGGGGCGCGGTAGACCTCGGGCATGAACGGCCCCATGCCCCGCTTATAGGGGTCCACCCGGCTGGTCAGGGAGAGCGCCATGTAGGTGCGGCCGTGGAAGGCGCCCTCGAAGGCGATGATCGCCGGTCGGCCGGTAGTCAGGCGCGCTACCTTCACCGCGTTCTCCACCGCCTCCGCCCCGGAGCTGAAGAAGGCCACCCGCTTGGGAGCCGGCCCCGGAGCGCGGGCAGAAAGCCGTTCCGCCAGCGCCACGTACCCCTCGTAGGGAACGATGGAGAAGTCGGTGTGGGTGAATCGCGCGGCCTGCGCCTGGATGGCTGCGACCACCCTGGGGTGGCTGTGCCCCACGTTGAGACAGCCCACCCCCCCGGCCAAGTCGATGTAGCGGCGGCCGTCGGCATCCCAGAGGAGGGCCCCCTCCGCACGGGCGGCGAAGATGGGCGCCTGGGCGGCTATGGCGTCAGGGACGACCCGCCGTTTGCGCTCGAGCAGCTCCCGGGAGCGCGGACCCGGGGTCAGGACGCGGTCTGTTGTGCTGCGGTCTATGGTCATGGCTTCACGCTCCATTGTCAGGGTTCAGGCACGGTGCAGGGCCACCACGACGTGCACGTGGCCCGTCTGGGGAAAGAGGTCCACCGGCTGGACGGAAAGCACCCGGTAGCCGGCGCGGCGCAGCCGCACCAGGTCGCGAGCCGTCACGGCCAGCGAGCGGCCGACGTAGACCGCGCGCCGCGGCCCGGCGGTCGCCAGGACGTCCAGCAGGGCCTCGGGAAGCCCCTCCCCGGGCGGTCCCGCCACGAGCACGTCGGTGCGCTCTCCCCGCTGGTACAGCTTGGCCAGCACCTTGGCCGGGTCGCGGGTGTAGAAGACGGCATTGGCGATCCCGTTGCGCTGTGCCGTCGCCCACGCCTCGGTCATGGCCCGCCGGTCAGCGACCACGCCCACGCTGCGCCGCACCCGCTGCGCCAGGGCCAGCGTGAGCAGGCCGGCCTCGGCGAAGGCGTCCACCACCTGCTCTGAGCCGTTCACCTCTCCCGCCTGCGCCACCGCCTCCAGCAGCAGCGGCAGCGCGCCGGGGTTGGGCAGGAGAGGCACATCCGCCCGCAGCCGCACCCGCAGCCCCAGGATCTCGTCCTCCAGGTAGTCGCGTCCCCACAGCAGGGTGAGCGACCGGCCGAAGAAGGCGCTGCTGCGGCCGGGCTGGACGGTCAGGAGGAGCCCTACCAGGCCCGGCACGCGGTCGAGCACCGCGCGGACGAAGGCCATGCGGTCGGGCAGAGGCCCGGCCGTTGAGAGGACGGCCAGCGCCTCACCGGTGACCTGGCCGGTCATCCCCAGGACGCCGCGCACCAACCCGCTGCCATGGCGGCGGTCGTACGGCGGCAGACCCAGGGAGCGCACCGCCTCCCGGACGACGTCCAGGATGCGCACGTTGGTGGGGTGCTGGATGGGGCAGGTTACTATGTTGTAGAGGCGCTGGTCGCCCCAGCCGAAGAACCCGGCGATCACGGCCTGGCCGCGGCGATCGAAGGTGGCACGCAGGAGGCTGCGGTAGCCCCACGGCTCCCCCCCGGTACACGGACGGACCGCCTCTTCCGGAACCCCGGCCTCCCGCAGGGCGGTCACCACCAGGGCGCGCTTCTCCCGGCGCTGCCCGGGCAGCGTCATGTGCTGCAGCTGGCACCCGCCGCAGCGGCCGAAGTGCGGGCATAGGGGGGTGACGGCATCGGGCGACTTCCGCTGGACGGCCACGATGGCCCCAAGCGGCGCAGGTGCGGTACGCACCACCTGGATGAGCGCCTCCTCGCCGGGGATGGCGTAGCGCACGGCGATGCTCGCGGCACCCACCTGCGCCACCGCCGCGCCATCGGCGGCCAGCCCGGAGAACCTGACCGTGAGGCGCCGCCCGGCCTCCAACCTCGTCCCCCGGACTCCCGGCCTAGCCACGGAGCCGCTCCCGCAGGAGGCGGTTGACCAGTTCGGGGTTGGCCCGCCCCCGCGTCTCCCGCATCACCTGCCCCACCAGAAAGGCCAACGCCCTCTCCTTCCCGCGGCGAAACTCCTCCGCCGGCTCCGGATGGTCGGCGATCACCCGATCGACCAGACGCTGCAGGTCGGCGGCATCACTGATCTGCTCCAGGTCCCGCTTCGCCACCAGCGCCGCCGGGTCGCCGCCTGTGAGCACCAGCTCCGGCAGTAACTCCTTGGCGATCCGGCCGCTGATGCGCCCCTCGTCGATCAGGCGCAGCATGGCGACCAGGGTCTCCGGCCGCAGCGCCACCTCGTCGATCTCCTTCCCCTCGGCGTTCAGGATGCCGGCGACGTCTCCGGTCAGCCAGTTGGCCAGAGTCTTGGCGTGGGGGTAGGCCGCCAGTGCCTCCTCGAAGAAGGCGGCCAGGCGGGGCTGGCGGACGATCAGCTCGGCGTCGTAGGAACTCAGTCCGAGGGTGTGCACGTAGCGGGCGCGCTTCTGCGCCGGCAACTCCGGAAGCGTCGTCCGCACCGCCTCCACCCATGCCTCGTCCACGACGATGGGCGGCAGGTCCGGCTCGGGGAAGTAGCGGTAGTCCTCCGCCTCCTCCTTGGTCCGGGAGGCAAAGGTGATCTGCCGACGCTCGTCCCAGTGGCGCGTCTCCTGCACCACGGCGCCGCCGCCGGCCAGAACCTCCGCCTGCCGGGCCGCCTCGAAGGCCAGCGCCCGCTCCACCGCCCGCAGGGAGTTCATGTTCTTGACCTCGGTGCGCGTGCCAAAGCTCCCGTCGGGGGCGCGCAGGGAGACGTTGGCATCCACCCGCATCGTCCCCTCCTCCATGCGTCCGCTGCTCACCTCCAGGTACTGCAGCAGGGCCCGCAGCGCCACCAGGAACTCCCGCGCCTCTGCCGGGCTGCGCAGGTCCGGCTGGGTGACGATCTCCATGAGGGGGACGCCGGAACGGTTGTAGTCCACCCTGGTGTGGGTCACCACTCCGTCCCGCTCCACGTGGATCAGCTTTCCGGTGTCCTCCTCCAGGTGAACGCGGCGGATGCGCACCGCCCTCTGGGCGCCGTCCACGGTGAACTCCAGCCACCCGTCCACACCCAGCGGCGGGTGGTCCATGTACTGGTACTGGGAGATCTGGTAATTCTTGGGCAGGTCGGGGTAGTAGTAGTTCTTCCGGTGGAAGTGGCTGCGCGGGGCGATGCGGCAGCCCAGGGCGACGGCGGTGCGCAGCCCCAGCTCCAGGGCCCTGCAGTTGGGCACCGGCAGGGCCCCGGGCAGTCCCAGGCAGACAGGGCAGATCAGCGTGTTGGGCGGCGCGCCGAAGGTGACGGCGCAGCCACAGAACATCTTGGAGGCGGTCTGCAGCTGGACGTGGATCTCCAGTCCGATGACCATCTCCGGCGCGGTGGCCGGACTCATCCTCTCCCCCCTCCGGCCGGCCCTCCCGCTCCTGCCTCCGCCAGAGGAGGCCGCTGGAGGTGCCAGTCGGTCGCCTCCTGATAGGCCGCGGCGGCGCGCAAGACCGTCGGCTCGTCGAAGGGCCGCCCCACCAACTGCAGCCCCACCGGCAGCCCCTCGGAGAAGCCGCAGGGGACCGAGATCCCCGGCAACCCCGCCAGGTTTACCGGGATGGTGAAGATGTCCGCCAGGTACATCTGCAACGGGTCAGCCACGCGCTCCCCCAGGCGGAAGGCAACGGTGGGGGAGGTGGGCAGCAGGACCAGGTCCACGCGCTCGAAGGCCCGCTCAAAGTCGCGCCGTACCAACGTGCGGGCCCGCTGCGCCTTAAGGTAAAAGGCCTCGTAAAACCCGGCGGAGAGCGCGTAGGTGCCCAGCATGATGCGCCGCTTCACCTCCGGGCCGAACCCGGCCTCGCGGGTGCGGGAGAACATGGCCACGATCTCGGAGGCCTCCACGCGCAGCCCGTAGCGCACACCGTCGTAGCGGGCCAGGTTGCTGCTGGCCTCCGCCGTCGCCACCAGGTAATAGGTGGGCAGGGCGTACTCGATGGTCGGCAGGGTGACCTCCTCCAGGCCGGCCCCCAGCTCCGCCAGCGCCTGCACAGCCTGGAGGATCGCGGCACGGACCCCCGGCTGCAGCCCCTCGTCCAGGCCCTCCCGGGCGATGCCGACGCGCAGGCCCGCGATCCCCGCCCGCAGCGCCTCCCCGTAGTCGGGCACCGGGACATCGGCAGAGGTGGCGTCGCGCGGGTCGTGGCCGGCCAGGACCTGCAGCAGCAGCGCCGCGTCTTCAACGGTGCGGGTCAGCGGCCCGATCTGGTCCAGCGAGGAGCCGTAGGCCACCAGGCCGTAGCGGGAGACGCGCCCGTATGTGGGCTTGAGACCGACGATGCCGCACAGCCCGGCAGGCTGGCGGATCGACCCTCCCGTGTCCGTCCCCAGGGCGCAGGGCGCCATCCCTGCGGCCACCGCCGCCGCCGAGCCTCCGCTGCTCCCCCCCGGGACCCGCTCGGGGTCCCAGGGGTTGCGCGTGGGGCCGAAGGCGGAGTTCTCGGTGGAGGAGCCCATGGCGAACTCGTCCGTGTTGGTCTTCCCCAAGAGGATCGCACCCGCCTCCCGCAGCCGCGTCATCACCGTGGCCTCGTAGGGGGGGCGCCACCCCTCCAGGATGCGTGAACCGCACGTGGTGGGGACACCGCGGGTGGCGATGACATCCTTGACGGCGACCGGGATCCCTGCCAGCGGTGGGACCTGCTCACCGCGGGCGTAGGCCTGGTCCCAGCGCCTCGCCTCCGCTCGAGCAGCCTCTCCGTGCACGTAGAGGAAAGCTCGCAGGGTGCCGTCCAGCGCCTCGATGCGTGCCAGGCACGCCGCCAGTAACTCGGAAGGCGCCACCTGGCGACGGCGCAGCCGCAGCAACAGGTCGGCGACGGGCAGCTGCGCTGGACTCATCTGCTCCCCGCACGCCGGGCGGGTACGGATCTGCCGCGCATGCGCCTAGACAGGTTCCAGGACCGGCGGGACTGTAAAGAAGCCCTCCTCCTGCGCCGGCGCCGCCGCCAGGACCTCCTGGCGGTCCAGGCTGGCCTGCACCACGTCCTCCCGCAGGACGTTGGCCGCGGGCAGGACGTGCGCGGTAGGCTCCACCGCCGTCAGGTCCAGCTCCTGCAGGCGGGCGAAGTAGTCGAGGATGCGTTGAAGCTGCCCGGTGAACAGTTCCCGCTCCTGCGCGCTGAGGGAGAGGCGGGCCAGGCGGGCAACGTGATCAACGGTGGCGAGGTCGATGGTCATGCCGCATCACCGCCCCCATGGTAGCACGCGCCCGGCGGAGGCCAAAGCGCACTGGGAACGCGGCTCGCCGCCGGCGTAGTCTTCTGTAGCGACGACCGGGAAGCCCTCGTGCGCAGAGGAATCAGCACGCCCCGGAGGAACCGACCCCCCTGCTGGGACGGCCGATGACCTTCCAGCCCCCGCCCAGGCGCTGCACACGCCACTCGACTACGAAAGCGGCCGTGCTCGCCTCGCTCTCCTCCTGCAGCCGCCAGGACCAGGTGCCCTCTGTCTCTGAGAGTGCGTTCAACACCACGTTGTTCAGATCGTTGCAGGTGCGGTGCGGGGTGACGGATGGGACCGCGCGCCTGCTCGTGCAGCGTCGCCTCTTGGACCTGCTGCTGATCATCTTCATGGGGATCGTCGGCGGCGCCATGGTCATCTCGCTCTACCTGCCGATCTTCCAGTTGGCAACCGGGGGCGGTAGGATCTAGGATGCCGGTGTGTCGCGCTGCAGCATGCCCGCAGGTGTGAATCTTGTCGCTGTCGTAGAAACCATCGCGTGAGCCTCGAGTCCGCCATCCTGCTGTTTGCCGCCAGCATGCTGGGCATCTGGATCGGCGGGCGCGTGCTGACCCGCTCCGCCGACGCCATTGCGACCCACACGGGGTTGGGGCGGGTTCTCATCGGGAGTTTCCTCCTTGCCGCTACCACCTCGCTGCCGGAGGTGGCCACCGAGGCCGCGGCCGCCTCGCTGGGGTTGGTGGACATCGCCCTGGGCGACCTGTTTGGCAGCAACATCTTCAACATGACCATCATCGCGGTCTCGGGCATCGTCTGGGGGGGCGGGTCGCTGCTCGCGGCCGCCTCGAAGTCGCACCTGATCACCGCCGCCTTCGGGATGCTCCTCTCGGCGATCGCCGCATTGAACATCCTCACCCGTCCTGCCATAGGCGTCCTGGGGGTCGGGGTGGGGGTGTGGGTGATCGTAGGGGTCTACGCCCTGGGCCTGCGCCTGTTGAAGGGGCACGGCGCGGCCGAGGCGGCCGATCCCGACGGCGTGGAGGCAGCGCTCCCGGCCACGTTGAGCGTCGCAGCGGCCTGGGGGCGTTACCTGGCCGCCGCCGCCCTTGTGATCGCTGCGGCGTTCTTCCTCAGCAAGTCCGCCGATACGATCGCCCAGGCCACCGGCCTGGGCGGGACCTTCATCGGCACGACCCTCGTGGCGTTCACCACGTCCATGCCCGAGGTCGTGACCACCATCGCGGCGGTGCGCCTGGGGGCGGTGGACCTGGCGGTGGGCAACGTGCTCGGCAGCAACATCTTCAACATGACGATCCTGCTGGTCTCCGACATCTTCTATCGTGGCGGCTACATCCTCTCGGCGGGCAGCGCCACCCACGCCATCACCGCGCTGGTGGGGTTGATCCTGAGCGGCGTGGTGGTCCTGATGCTCGTGGCCCCGACCACGCGGCGCCTCGGACGGATCAGCCTCGAAGCCGTCATCATCCTGGGGGTCTACCTCATCGGCTCGGTCCTGGTGTTTCTGTTCCGGCACCAGTAGGAGCCGGCAGGAGCGCGGTGGGAGACGGGGAGGACTGGCGCGCCCAGGCAGGGCGAAGTCGTCGCGGACGCGGTCCCTACGCCGTCTGTCCGACCAGGCACGCGCCCGCCCTACCGGTACGACGCGAGCTTCGCGATCAGCAGGTCGAAGAAGCGATCGCGGTCCAACCGCATCCCGACGTCGGCGTTGGGCGGCTCGCCGGCCTGGATCCCGGCGTGGCCTCTCAGACGGTCGGGCGTGCCGCGCTCGAACCGGTAGTCGCACACGGTCATCCCTCACGTCCAGGCGCCGGTCAGCTCCACGGCCACGTGCATCGGCTGGAACTCGACGAGCGTGCGGTCGATCATCCAGGCCACGGCGCACGGGTCGTGGAGGAGACCGCCCGGCCGGCCGAACACGTCGCGCGCGGTCCGGTTGTAGAACTCCAGCAGCTCCGCGGCCACCGTGCACAGCCGGGAGCCGACTGCGCGGATGCGGGCGACCTCGGGGTCCAGGACCAGGGCTTGGCGCGTGAGGTTCAGGCCGACCATGCGGATGGGGATGCCGCTCTCGAAGACGACGGCCGCCGCCTCCGGGTCGAAGTAGATGTTGAACTCCGCGGCGGCGGTGGAGTTCCCCCCGGCGGTACTCCCGCCCATCAGGCTGATCCCGGCGAGGTGGGTCTTCAGGTCCGGTGCCTGGCGGAGCGCGACCGCCACGTTCGTGAGCGGCCCGGTGGCCACGATCCAGCAGCCCGGATGCGAGCGGACCGTCTCGATCATGAACTGTACGCCGTGGCGCGGGTCGGGGGCCGTGCGCGGGGCGGGCAGGTCCGGGCCGTCGAGCCCGCTGCGGCCGTGGATCGAGGGCGCGTGCCGCGGCGGTGCCACCAACGGGCGGTCCATGCCGGCCGCGACCGGGACGCCCGTGAGGCCCGCGAGCTCGAGCACCTTGAGGGTGTTGGCGGTCGTGTCCGCCAGCGGGGCGTTGCCGCTGACGGTCGTGATGCCGAGCAGGTCCACGTGCCGCGCGGCGAGCAGCACCGCGAAGATCGCGATCCAGTTCAGCATGATTGTGGAGAGCACTTCGTGCACCTGGCGGTGGACCTTGAGCAGCGCGCTGGGGAGCATCCAGAGGATCCCGGCCGCGATCGCGACCATCGCGAGAAGGTGGGGTCGAATCGTGCGCCACCCCGCGCACCTCACAGGCTCTACCGCGGCAGGGATGCCTCGGCCCGCACAGACAGGAGTCCGAAGTCCACGCGATGGTGGCGGGGCTGGACGCGCGCGACAGCGGCGCTGCGTCCGTCCGACGGACCCACGTGGTCAAGGGCACAGACTGGCAGACGCGCGGCCTGCCCCGGAAGGACGCCGACGAAGGCCTGAACGCCAAGTGATTTCTCGTCAGCCCCTTTGCTTCGCACGAGCTGCGGCCGTCGGCGGGCGCAACGATGCATCAGGGGAGAGGCACCGCGGTGAAGCGGACCTCCGGCGCGCGACCAGGTGAGGTCCACGCCACGTAAGCGGTGGACCCGAGCATGGCAAGCATCGGTGCGGTCCCCAGCCCAACGGGCAGCGGCGCGGCTGCGGGGCGGATCGACCGCAACATGATCACGCCGCCCTCGCTCCATGCCGCGGTCACCCGGCCGCTGGCGGCGGCGATCACGGGGCCGCCCACCGCCCCGCTGGCCAGCGTCCGGGGAGGCCGGCCGAGAAGGCTGTAGATGATCTTGTGCTGCGGTCCCCGTTCCTCCCAGACCAGGTGCACCTCGGCGCCATCCGCATCCAGCGCGACGTTGGTGTGGTCCACGTCGCCAGCCGTGATGGAGCGCGGCACCTCCCAGCGCCCGGTGAAGCGCGTATAGCGGATCTGGTAGACGCGTCCGTCGAACTGGAACCAGGCGGCGTGCAGCCGGCCCGCGGCATCGGCGGCCAGCGCGGGGTTAATGCTGTCGGGGACGCCGGGGGAGATCACTTCAGGGGGAACCCAGACACGCCCCTCCTGCCGGGTGGCCAGGATCTGGTAGATCGTTCCGTGGCGGGTGGCCTCCTGGGGGCGTTCGGGGCGGATACCGTACCAGAGGACGTGCGCCAGGCCGCGCAGGGGAGCCACCACCGGTACCCCGGCATATACCCCTGGTGCGGAGAGGGCAAGCGGCGCGGTCCAGCTCCCGGCGCGGCGCACGCTGTAGAGGATCCGCCCCTTCAGCCCGAAGTCTGTCCAGACCAGGTGCAGCGCGCCGTCGGGGAAGAGGTGCAGCGCAGGCAGGCGGGCCGGCCTTGACGCCGCAGAAACCGCCGTGGACCTCCAGGAGCGGCCGCGGTCCGCGGACTCCGCCAGGAATACCCGGTCAGCTCCCCCCAGTGGGCGGACGAAGACCAGGGCGAGCCGGCCGTGTCGGTCGACGACGAGTTTGCGCTGGCTGTTCTCGGCCGTGGCCTGCGGGGAGACGTCCCGGGCCACCGTGTAGGCTGCCGGGGTAGCAGGAGCCACCGGCCCTGGGATGGCCAGCGCGGGCAGCGTTAGGAAGAGCCACCCCCCAAGGCACGCCGCGGCGGCGCATCTGTGCGCTCGGTCTACATCGCGGCGGGCAAAACGGACGGCGAAGTCAACGATCCGGCGACCCACCATGCGCGCTCGCTGTCGGTCATCGTAGCACGGTGGAGGACCGACGGCGCGAGGTATGGAACCGCTGGGTGGTGGGATGGCGCGCGTCATGGTGCTCTTCATCCGACGGCGCTGGATAGTCACTGCGGGCGTCGGAGCCGCGCTGCTCGCCTGGGCTTCTCCCGTCCAGGCGCAGATGCTGCGGCTCCCCGTGGACCTACAGGTGGTCTCCGCATTCGCGGTCCGGGCTCCCAGACTCCTCCCCCTCTCCGGGTACGAGGTCCACTACGGATACGAGGCGCCCGAACAGCAGGAAGCCTCATTGGTGCGCGCCGCACGTGAGGCGGAATTCGACACCATCACCGTCAACGCCCCCGGAGGGAAGATCGACCAGGTCCGCTTCTCCAGGGCGGACGAGCCGTACGCGCTCGTCATCCGTCCCATGGCCGGAACGCCGGTCGGGTCCTGGGACGCTCCTGGCGTCGGCGGGCTGGCTCCCGCTCCCCCTACCGAGGAGGAGGTCCGCCGACGGTTCGCCCTGGCCGCAGACCTGTTCGGCAGAGCCCGGGAGGCGCTGGGGTTGAAGGCCTTCCGCGGAGGGCGCAGCGGCACTGTAACCCTGCAGCTGGACGGCGTGGACGACCTCCTCCTGCGGTCGCCGGGGGCGGAGGCCGACTACGAGTACTGGTTCCGCGGCCTGGGCCAGGAGCAGATGGTGGAAGACCTTCAAGTAGACGCCGCCGGGGCCCGGTACGCCATAGAATGGGATCCCGTTCGCCTGGCGATCAGGAGAGAGTCCACCGCAGCGGACGGGATGCGGATGGTGGCAGAACTGGCGATCGAAGGTAGCACGTGGCAGGGGAGCGTGGAGGTCCGCCGGCCCGGCAGGGGCCCGGTGAGTGAGCCAATGGCCAGAGTTGCCGCTGAGGTGCTTCTCGCCGAGGGCCTGGCTCATCTACGGACGGCCCGCTCTCGCCTGCAGATCACCTTCGGCCGGGACTTGGCGGCGATCCGGCTCCCGTAAGCCTTCGGGGGGCGAGCTGACGCGGCGACCCGCTGGGCATCGTTTCCTCCCACTACATTCCGGCGGCGGCGACCCTTGCATACCCTGGGGACCGGTGGGCGTCCGGTACGGGCTCGTCGCGCGCCGGGGCGCCGCCCGCACAGCCGTCAGCGGACGACAAGACCCATGGCGTGGGCGGCGCCGGCCTGCTCCGCATCGCGGGTGACGAGCACCATGTCCCCTCCGCCCGCCAGACGCGGACCCTCCTCCAGGGCGACGGCCAGGTGGAGCGCGCCGAGCGCCCGGAGGGCGTGCTCAGTGACCAGCCGGTAGGCTAGGGGAAGGACGATGTCTGGGCGCAGCCGCACCAGCGCTATCGGCCCCTCCTCCTGACAGTCCGCGTCGAACCGCGCGAGGATGTCCCTCCATCGCCTCAGCCGTCGCGCCTTTCTCACCCTGCCGATGGCAGCGGCGAACTCCACGCGCGCCAGTTCGCTGGACACGACCGGCTCCTCCCCTTCGAGGAGCAACGCTCGCAGCGCCGCGTGATCCGGCTCGTCCACGAAGTAGGCGCGGAGCAGGGCGCTGGTGTCTGCATAGATCAGGGTCACGGATAGATCAGGGTCACCGGAACTCGCGGTCGGCGGCCAGGGCTCGACTGGCGGCATCCCCGACGCCGCGCGTCGCCCGGATGGCGGCCTCCCTCGACGGCGGGCGCCGCGTCAAGGGCGGGATCACGCGAAGAGCCCCGGAGGCCAGCCGGGCGCGGACCTGCGCCTTCGCGCCCGCACGCTCGACGGCAGCCCTGAGGAGGTCGGTCACGAGCGCGTTGATCGACCGACCCTCCGCCGCCGCGCGCCTCTTCAGCTGCTGGTGGAGCGCCTCGTCGATGCGGGTGATGAGCTGTCGCATCGTCCTACTCTGATGATAGCATTGACAGCCTAATGGTGCTATCATCGGGCGGGCTGCGCCCGGGGCCAGCCCAGCTTACTCCCTCCCCTGGCCGAGGTGGATGGCGTTTCCGATCTTGAAACTGAGCGCACCCCACTCCGGCACGATGACGGTGCGCAGGTGTTCATCAGCGCGGTCAGCGCCCTCAGGTCGCGGCGCATCTCCGCGTTCTGCCAGTCCTCCTCCACGGGCCCGGTCACTATGATGCCCCCCGCGATGTCCTGCACCAGCCGCACCATCTCGTGATAGTGGGCGGCGAGTAGTACTTGGCCGCGTTGGTGTAGACGACGTCGGGGACGGCGATGCCGGCGCGCAGCCGGGCCTCCAGCGCGGCGGCCTTCGTCAGCCCCCGCACCGTTTCCAGGTACATGATCAGCGCCGCCAGCTTGTCCCGCACGTGAGCCGCGCGGTCGATCCCGTTGTACTCCGCCAGCAGGGCCGCCGCCCCTGCCAGCAGCTCCGGCAGCGGCGGCTTGTAGGAGACCGCGGTGAAGCGGTGGAACTCGACGAACGTCTTCGCCAGTGCCCCCGCCACTCCGCGCGCGGCCAGCACCGATTCGACCCGGTAGAGGTACCGGTAGGTGCGCGCCCTGCCGCCGGGTGGATCGTCCGCAAGCAGATTAGCTGGCCCCCCGCAGGCGCGGGTCGAGGATGTCGCGGAAGGCGTCGCCCAGGAGGTTCCACCCCAGGGTGAAAAGCACCAGCGCCGCTCCGGGGAAGACCACCGTGTACCAGAAGGCAAAGGCGTTGCCTCCCGCGCCGATGATCCAGTTGCGGGAGAGGCTGATGATCTGCCCCCAGTCGGCGTAGCCGATGGGCGCGCCCAGCCCGAGGAAGGAGAGCGCCGCCGCCGTGACCACGATGCTGCCCATGTCCAGGGAGGAGACCACGAGCACCGGGTAGATGCTGTTGGGCAGGATGTGGCGCAGGATGATCTTCACGTCGCCGGCGCCCATGGCCCGCGCCGCCTCCACGTAGTCACGCTCCCGCACCGAGAGGATCTCCCCGCGCAGCAGGCGGGCGTAGCCCGGCCAGCTGACCAGGGCCAGGGCGATGAGCACGTTCTCCAGGCCCGGCCCCAGGATGGCCACCACCACCACCGCCAGGATCAAACCCGGAAAGGCCAGGAAGATGTCCACCACCCGCATGAGGAACTCGTCGACGCGGCCGCGGAAGTAGCCGGCCACGCTACCCACAACGATCCCGATGAGCACAGATATGGCAACCACCAGCAGGCCGACGCGGAACGCCGTGCGCGCCCCCCAGATGATCCCGTAGTAGATGTCGAAGGCCTGCTCCGTGGTGCCGAAGGGATGGCCGGGGCGGGGCGGCTGCGGGTCGGGACTGTAGCCGGCGTGGGGCATCATATAGGGGTTGCGGGCGTTGGGCGGTGGGGGGGCCAGCAGCGGGGCCAGCAGCGCCATGAGGATGAAGCCCACGATGAGGATCAACCCCATCAGGGAGAGGGGATTGCGCCGGAAGCGCCGCACGGCGATCTGCCAGGTAGAGAGCGTGACCGCCAGCTCCGGGCGAAGGGGTTTGCGCTCGGCGAGGACTCCCACGGCAGCCTACCCCAGGCGAATCCGCGGATCGATCCAGGCGTAGAGGATGTCCGCGGCCAGGTTACCGAAGACAAGGAGCAGGGCGCTGAAGAGGGCGAATCCGGCCACGGCCGGCGCGTCCAGCTGGATGGCGGCATTGGCTCCCCAGCGGCCGATCCCCGGGTAGTTGTAGATGGTCTCGGTGATCACCACCCCGTTGAGCAGCCCTACGAAGAGGAGGGCAGAAAGAGTGATCACGGGGATGAGGGCGTTCTTGCGGGCGTGCTTGTTAATCACTCGGGGCTCCTCCAGCCCCTTGGCCCGGGCAGTGCGCACGTAGTCCTGGCGCAACGTCTCCAGCATGGAGGAGCGGGTGACCCGTACCAGGGTGGCAGTCTGCACCAGGCTGAGGGTGATCACCGGCAACGCCAGGTGGCGCAGGGCGTCCAGGAAGATCCACAGCTTGCCGTTGAGCAGGGCGTCCACCGTGACCAGGTGGGTGTAGGTGCGGAACTGGGTCGGGTCCAGCACCACCAGGTTCGCCTCCAGTGAGAGTCGCCCCGGGGGGAAGAGCCGCCAGGCCCCGTAGAAGACCATCAGCAGCAGCAGCCCCCAGACAAACGTGGGAAAGGACTGTCCGCCGATGGCGAACAGGCGGGAGAAGTGGTCGATGACCTGGTCCCGGTGCACCGCGGACTTGGTGCCCAGCCAGATCCCCAGGGCGATGATGGGCAGGAAGGTGTAGAGGGTGAGCTCCAGCGTCGCCGGGAAGAAGGTGGCGATCGCCCGGGCGACGGGCATCTTCGCCGTCTCCGACCAGCCCAGGTCCCCCTGCAGTACGCGCCCCAGCCACTGCACGTACTGGATGTAGACCGGTCTATCCAGGCCGTGTTCGCGGATGATGGCGTCGATGGCCTGTAACTGCCGCGGGTCGGTGACGTACAGCGCCGCCCGCTGCTGCGGCGAGAGCAGCTGCAGAAGGCTGAAGATGAGCAGGGTCACACCGATCCCCACCAGGGGGAGCAGCAGCAGGCGGCGGGCGATGAAGACCGTCACGGGAGGACGCACCCCGGCGGGGGCCGGGAGATTCCCGGCCCCCGCCGTCAGGCTTAGCCCTTGGAGATGGTGTAGTAGTAGGTCCCGGGGAACATGGGGTTCCAGTACCAGCCCCGCACCCAGGACCGCTGCACGCGGAAGGCGATGGCGTTCACCGTGGCAAAGGACGGCACGAGCTCGAAGTACTTCCGGTTGAGCTCGAAGTACATCTGCTCGCGCTTGGCCCGGTCAGTCTCCCGCGCCGCAGCCGTCACCAGACGGTCGACCTCCTCGTTCTTGAACTTCTGCACGTGGGGGAAGGTCCCGTCGCTGTGCATGAAGTGGAAGGTGAAGTTGTGCGGGTCGGGGTAGTCGGCCAGCCAGCCGATGAAGAAGACCGGCAGCTTGGAGGCGTCCATGGCCGCCAGGTAGCTGGACCAGGTGATTCCGCGGATGTCGATCTTGAACTTGGGGTTGATGGCCTCGATGTTGTCCTTGAGGATGCGCGCCCCGAGCTCGCGGACCACGTTTCCGGCGTTGTAGAGCACCGTCACCTTGAAGCCGCGCTCCCAGACCTGACCCCCCCAGGCCTCGCGGAAGTTGGCGGCCGCCCTGGCCCGGTCGAAGGTGAAATACTCCTGCTTCTCGTTGAAGCCGAACATGCCCCGCGGGATGACCCCCTTGGCCAGGGTGGCCTTGCCCCGGAAGCCGTCCTGCAGGAAGGTGTTGTAGTCGAAGGCGTAGGCGAAGCCGCGGCGCACGTTGACGTCGGAGAAGAAGTTGGGCGGGATGCCAGCCCCGTCCAGGCGCCCGCTGCCGCAGTCGGGGTTCCCGGCGCAGTCGATGTTGAAGGTGAAGAAGACCGCCGGGTTGGTCGACGTCCCCGTGGGCAGGTCGTCGATGATGCGGATCCCCGGAGCGCCTTCGTACTGGGGCAGCTCGCGGCGGGTCACGCCCAGATCGGCGTCGGCGTCCCCGGCCTTGAGCATGAGGATGCGGGTGGCCGGCTCGTCCACCTGGCGGATGACCACGCGGCGCAGCCTGGCCGGGGTCCGCCAGTAGTTATCGTTACGAACCAGGATAATCTGCCGCCCCGCCCGGTCCCACCGCTCCAGCTTGAAGGGCCCGGTGCCGTTGGCGAACTCGAAGAAGGCCATGGACTCCTTCTTCGGGTTGTTGTACTTGCGCATGGTGGCCGCGGTGCCGTCCCAGTCACCCCGGGCTATGGCCGTCTTCTTGGGGATGACGTAGGACCACTGGGCCAGGATGGAGAGGAAGGGGCCGAAGGGCTCCTTCAAGGTGATGATCACGTTGTTCCCCTGCGCCCTGATCGCCCGCGTCAGGTCGGCGTACTTGAGGATGAGGTTCCCTTTGTCGTCCCGTGTGGAGGTCAGGCCCAGGATGGGCTCCAGCAACAGCGAGGACGGCCCGCCGCTGCGATCTGTGAGCAGGAAGCGACGCAGCGAGTAGACCACGTCCTCCGCCGTCATGGGCGTCCCGTCGTGGAAGCGGACCCCCTGGCGGATGGGGAAGGTGTACGTCTTGCCGTCCTTCGAGAGCAGCCCGTTCTGAATGGTGGGCACGGCCGTGGCCAGCATGGGGGTGAAGCGGTCCATCCGACCGCCCTCGAAGAAGATCAGCGGCTCGTAGATGTTGAAGATCACCCCGAAGCTGGCCGTGTCGTAGGCCCAGGCCCAGTCCAGGCTGTCCCAGTCCCCGAACGAGACCGCGACAAAGGTGTCCGGGTTCTTCACCGCCTGCCCGCTGGCCAGCCCCGGCTGGAAGGCCAGCGCCAGGGCCGCCACCAGGACAGGCAGCATAAACCAGCGCGTCTTAGTCATCGTCACCCTCCTCCTGTCAGGCGCACCGCTGCACGGTGCACCGCGTCCTCCGTTTCCACCCCTTCGCTGAATGACCAGTCCTCCCACCTCCTTCGTGGCATCTCAGTTGTCCACGTGTTCTCCATCCATCCCTCGTCAGGCGTGCGGCTTGAAGACCGCCGCCTTGCTGCGCTGCTGTCGGAACGGAAGGACCTCACAGGCCACGTAGTGGCCGGTGCCCCAGTAGTCGATCAGCTGCTGGTCGTTCACCTTGCAGCTCTCACGCGCGTAGAGGCAGCGGGTGTGAAAGCGGCAGCCCTGCGGCGGGTTCACCGGGCTAGGCACATCCCCGGGGAGGATGATCCGCTCGCGGCGCACCTCGGGGTCCGGGATGGGTACGGCGGAGAGCAGGGCCTCGGTGTAGGGGTGCTGTGGGTTACTGAACAGCTCGTCGGCGTCGGCCACCTCCACGATCCGCCCCAGGTACATGACGGCGATGCGGTCGCTGATGTGCTTCACCACCGAGAGGTCGTGGGCGATGAAGAGGTAGGTCAGGCCGAACTCCTTCTGCAGCTCCTCCAGCAGGTTCAGCACCTGGGCCTGGATGCTCACGTCCAGGGCGGAGACCGGTTCGTCGCAGATAACGAGCTTGGGGTTCACCGCCAGCGCCCGGGCGATGCCGATGCGCTGCCGCTGCCCTCCAGAGAACTCGTGCGGGTAGCGGTTGGCGTGGTAGGGGGCCAGGCCAACGATCTCCAGCAGCTCCTGCACCCGGCGCAGCTTCTCCCGCCCCCGGGCCAGGTTGTGGATCTCCAGGGGTTCCCCGATGATGTCCCCTACCGTCATCCGCGGGTTCAGCGACGAGTAAGGGTCCTGGAAGATGATCTGCATGTCGCGGCGCATCCGCCGCAGCTCCTCCTTGTTCAGGCGGAAGATGTCGCGTCCCTCGAAGTACGCCTCCCCCCGGGTGGGTTCCATCAGCCGCAGGATCACGCGGCCGGTGGTGGTCTTGCCGCAGCCGGACTCACCCACCAGCCCCATGGTCTCGCCGCGACGGATCTGGAAGGAGACCCCGTCCACCGCTTTGACCGCCCCCACCTGTTTCTGGAAGATGAATCCCTTGGTGACGGGGAAGTGCTTGTAGAGGTCGCGCACGTCCAGGATGATGTCGTTGCTGGCTTGGGCCATGGCTCCCTCCTACCTCACGGTCAGAAACCTCTACTCCGGCGCAGCAGCCTCATGACGACGAGGAGCGCGTGGAGGCCGCCAGCCCCGCCGCCTCCGCTGTCTTGCGCTTCTCCTCGCTGGCGAACTCGCTGTGCAGATAGCAGCGGGCGGTGTGGTTGGGGCCCACCGGGTAGTCCGGGGGGTCCTCCTGCGTGCAGATCTCCCAGGCAAAGGGGCAGCGCGGGGCGAAGGGGCAGCCCGGCGGCAGATCGATCAGGTTGGGAGGCTGCCCCTCGATGGGGATGAGCCGCTCCTTGCGCTCGTAGAGTTTGGGGATGGAGTGCAGCAACCCCCAGGTGTAGGGGTGCTTGGGCTCGGCGAAGGTGCGGTAGATGTCGGCGTTCTCCACCGGCTTCCCCGCGTACATGACCACCACATTCTCGCACATGTCGGCGACCACGCCCAGGTTGTGGGTGATGAGGATGATGGCCATGTGGTACTCCTGCTGCAGCTCGCGCATCAGCTCCAGGATCTGCGCCTGAATGGTCACGTCCAGGGCGGTGGTGGGCTCGTCGGCGATGAGGATGGAGGGATTGCAGGAGAGGGCCATGGCGATCATCACCCGCTGCCGCATCCCGCCCGAGAACTGGTGCGGGTAGTCGCGAACCCGCTCCCGGGCCAGGGGGATGCGCACCTTCTCCAGCATCTCCACCGCCCGCTCCCAGGCGCTCCTGCGGTCCAGCTTCTGGTGCAGCATCACCGCTTCGGCGATCTGCTCGCCGACGGTGAGCACAGGGTTGAGGGATGTCATAGGCTCCTGGAAGATCATGGCGATACGGTTGCCGCGGATGCGCCGCATCTCCTCGTCGGAGAGGTGCAGCAGGTTCTTACCTTCGAAGAGGATCTCGCCGGCCACGATCTTCCCCGGCGGCTGGGGGATCAGCCTCATGATGGAGAGGGCGTGCACGCTCTTGCCGCAGCCCGACTCCCCCACGATACCCAGCGTCTCCCCCTTGTGGAGGGTATAGCTCAGCCCGTCGACGGCTTTGACCACGCCCTCGTCGGTGTAGAAGTAGGTCTTCAGGTTGCGCACCTGCAGCAGCGGCTCGGCCACCGGATTCACCCCGCTTCCACGCAGATCGGCAGTATACTGAAGCTTTTCGCCGCTGTCACTGCTCCCACCGCCACTCCCAGATGTTCCAGGTGAGGTACGATCCCACCAGTCCCGTGGGCCGGATCCCGCGCAGAGCGCGGGCCGACGTGGTCAGACGCAGGGGGAAGTACAGGGGCAGGCTCGGCAGGTCCTCGGCGAAGACCTCCTGCTGCCGCCTCAGCAGCGCCACCCGCCGCCGCTCGTCCAATTCGGAGGCAAGCTGTTCCCAGAGGCGGTCGTTCTCCGCATTGCGCCACCCTGCCCGGTTGTCCCCCTGCCAGTTGTTGGCGGCGCTGGGGATCTGGCTGCTGTGAAAGCGGTTGAAGGGCAGGGAGTCCGGGGAGAAGTTGCTCAGGTAGAGGATCATGTGGGGGAACTGGCGCTGCGTCAGGACCGGCCCCAGGAGCACGGAAGCGGGGCGGTTATCGATGCGCAGGTCGATCCCCACCTGGCGCAGCTGGTCCCGCATGATCAGCTCGATCTGCTCGCGCAGCGCGTTTCCCGCGGTGGTCATGATGGTCATCTCCACCCGCTTCCCGGCCGCATCCCGCAGGATCCCGTCGCTGCCCGGGGTGAAGCCGGCCTCCGCCAGCAGGGCCCGGGCGCGCCCGGGGTCGTAGGGGTACTTGCGCACGCCCGGGTGATAGGCGGGGTGGCGAGGCGGCAGCCAGGTGTGCGCCACCGGCTGGCGTCCTCCCGGGCAGGAGAGCTCCGCGATCGCCGCCCGGTCCACGGCGTAGGCGATGGCCTGGCGGACGCGCCGGTCCCGCAGCCACTCGTTGTCCAGGTTGAAGTCGATGCGCTCCCAGCGCATGGCCTCGCGGAACTGAGCGGTGACCTGGGGGTTGCGCCGCAGGATCTGCTCCACCGCCTGGCAATCGAACCCGGTGTTCTCCGTGACATCCACCCCGCCGGTGATCTGGTTCAACTGCAGCACCGTGTTGTCCAGGATGAAGCGGAACACCACCCGCCTGATCACCGGGGCCCCCAGGGGGAAGCGGTCGTAGGCTTCCAGGACCATGTGGCTCCCCGGGACCCACTCCACGAACCTGTAGGGACCATGGCCCACCGGCGCCCGCCAGTACGGGTGCGCCGGAAGCCGGGAGGGGTCCCGCAGGTAGGCAGACTCGAGGAGGTGGCGCGGGATCGGGAAGGGCCCTCCGAAGGGCAGGTTACCAGCGAAGGGGTAGCGCTCCTTCCACTGCACGACCAAAGTGTAGGGATCCGCCGGGTTGGGGACCAGCACGTTGTCCACCTTGTCCAGGACGAACCGGCTGACCAGAGGGGTCTGGGGGTTGCGGAAGACCCCGTAGGTGAAGCGCCAGTCCAGCGCGGTGACCGGCCGGCCGTCGTGCCAGGTGAATCCCCTTCGCAGCCGCCAGGTCACCCGCATCTTTCCGCCGGGCAGGAGCACCCAGTCGCCGTCCTCCAGGGAGGGCAGCTTCTCCACCAGCAGCGGCATCCGAACCCAGCGGTCAGTGAAGGGAGCCGCCTGGGCGAACAGCGCATGGCCCACCACGGAGGACGCCACCATGATGCTGAAGGCTCCCAGCCGGTCCGGCTCCTGGGCCATGCCGATGACCACGGTGTCCCGCCGGGCCTGCGCCTGCAGCGGCACCGTCCACAGGAGCAGCACCAGCGCCGCCGCCGCCGTCCGCAGACTCACCACCCGGGCCATGCCGTCGCGCGCCTCCAACCCTACACCCTCATCCGTGGGTCGAAAGCGTCCCGCAGCCCGTCGCCCAGGAAGTTGAAGCTGAGCACCGTGACGAATACCAGCACCCCCGGCAGCACCGCCAGCCACCAGGCGTTCCAGATGTACTCCTGCGCCCGCTGCAGCATGTTACCCCAGGAGGGGGTGGGGGGCTGGATTCCCAGCCCCAGGTAGGAGAGGGCCGCCTCCCCTAGGATGAACCCTCCCACGGCCAGCGTGGTGGCCACGATCAGCGGCGCCACGGCGTTGGGCACCAGGTGGCGGAGCATGATGCGCGCCTGGGAGGCCCCCAGCGCTCGGGCGGCCTGCACGAACTCCTGCTCGCGAAGGGCCAGGACCTGGCTGCGGACCAGCCGGGCAACCCCGGTCCAGCCGAAGGCGACGAATATTGCGATGATCCGGCCCACCCCCCCACCCGGCAGCAGCGCCGCCAGGATGAGGTAAAGGGGGATCGTCGGCAGGGCCAGCACCACGTCGGTCAGACGCATCAAGACGCCATCCGCCGCCCCGCCATAGTAGCCGGCGACCACCCCGACGGCCGTACCCAGGAGAGCCACGCCTCCCGCGGAGAGGTACCCCACACTCAACGACACTCGACCGGCATGAAGGGCGCGGGCGAGGACGTCGCGCCCCAGCTCGTCGGTACCGAAGGGGTGCGCCCGTCCGGGCGGGATCCAGCGCTCCCCCAGGCTGATCTGGTCTGGCCGCTGCGGCACCAGCCAGGGCGCCAGCGCCGCCGCCAGCGACAGGACCAGCGCGGTACCGGCACCCAGAAGCGCCAGCCGGTGTCGGCGGAAGCGTCGCCAGGTCAGTCGCGCGCCGCTTCCCACCGCGGCCGCGGGCTCCCGCGGCAGTCGCCGTCCCAGCTCCATGGCCACCTGCCCGCTTGCCATCAGCGTCTCACCCGTAGCGGACGCGCGGGTCCACCAGGGCGTAGGCCACATCCGCCAGCAGGTTCGCCGCCACCGTGACTACCGCCAGCAACAGTAGCACGGCCATGGCTACGTTTAAGTCGTGGCCTAGGACCGCCTGGTAGAGCAACAGCCCCATTCCTGGCCAGGAGAAAACCGTCTCGGTGAGCACGGCTCCGTTCACCACCCCGGGGATGGCCAGTGCCACCAGCGTGATCACAGGCAACAGCGCATTGCGCAGGGCGTGTTGCCCGATCACGCGGGCTTCGGAGAGGCCCTTCGCCCTTGCCGTCCGCACGTAGTCCTGGTGGATGACCTCGAGCAGGCTGCTGCGGACGTAGCGCGCCCAGGCGGCCGCCCCACTTGTGGCCAGCACCGAGACGGGCAGCGCCAGGTGCCAAAGCCGGTCCAGCAGCGCCGGCCAGCCGGAGACGATCCCGGGTGTGGCCATGCCCCCCGGAGGGAAGAGCGGAATCCAGACCGCGAAGACCAGGATCGAGAGGATCCCCTGCCAGAAGTTGGGGATCGCCAGGCCGACGAAAGAGAGCACCGTGATCCCGTAGTCGGCTGGGGAGTACTGGCGCAGGGCTGAGTAGATTCCCGCGGCTGTCCCCCCCGCCAGTGCCAGGAGGAAGGCGGTTCCGGCCAGCAGGAGGGTATTGCGGAGCCGCTGCGCGAGCAAATCGCGGACGGGGATACCGTAGGTTCGGGAGTAGCCCAGGTCCCCCCGGGAGACCGCCCGTAACCACTTCAGGTACCGCACCAGCAGCGGGTCGTCGAGCCCGTAGTACTGACGTAGCCGCTGGACGTCCGCAGGCGTGACCTCCGGGTTGGCGGTAGCCAGCAGCTCGACGGGATCGCCCGGCGTCCACACCAGCAGGGCGAAGACCAGGAGGCTCAACCCCAGCAAGACGGTCGCCGTCTGGAGCAGCCGGCCCGCAAGATAGCGCCGCACCGTTCCTCACAAGCCGGCGGGCACCCGTTCGTCGCTCCGCACGCGCCCCCTCTCCCGTCCCGATCATACGGCCCCGCCGGGTTAGTGCAGGCCCCGGACGACCCACTCCAGGGGGTTCGTGCTCAGCAGGACCTGCCGTCTCCGCCGCTCTTCCAGGACGTCGATGGGCTCGCCGTACGCGGCGCCTGCCTGGATCCCCGCCGCAACAGCGGGCTCCGCCACTTTCCGGCGCGCCTCCTGCTGCGCCGCCTCCCGGCGCGCTGCCGGGCGAACCCTGTGCGCCTCCAGAAACGCCTCCACGTCGGGCCGCAGCACCCGCAGAGCCCTCCCGATGCGCACGGCAGGCAACTCCCCGGCCCGGATGTACCGGTACACGGTGAGCTTGTTGAGCTGCAGGTAGTCTGCAACCTGCTCCACTGTCATCGGGTCCGCTGAGGTTCTGCGCCGCATGGCCGATCTCCCCTCAACAATTCGCACGAGAATATACGCAAGTGTACAGTACAACACTCCAGCCTTGAGGTCCTGCTGCCTCCTGCTTCACCAAAACATACCAGACCTCACCAATGTTCACCAGATTCCTCCGCCGCCGAGGCAGCCGTTTGTGGGGGCGGCCTCAGGGATTAGGGGTCAGAGTCAGGGTGGCGGTGGCGGGAGCGCCCGCGGGCGTATGCCCCCGCCCCGAATAGCCCGATCACCAGGCCGGCCACTGAGGCCCCATAGGCCCCGACGCTCAGCAAGAGACTCGGCTCGAGCATGCGGATCACCATCAGCAGCAGGACGGTCCACGCCGCCAGCAGCAGCCCCAGCCCTACCGCCATCAGCCTGAAGGGTCCCATCCCCGGGACCTATCACCGGAAGGTCGCCGCCGGCACGGCCTCCCGTTCCGCCCCGTAGAGCCAGCAGGCCACGCGGTGGGCCTCCGCCGGCTGGAAGTGGGGAGGGACCTGCACGTCGCAGACCCCGGCAATCGCCACGGGGCAACGCGGGTGGAAACGACAGCCGGCCGGGGGCTTGAGCAGGCTGGGCGGCTCCCCCGGCGGGACGTCCCGCATCCGCGCCGCGTTGGCTGGATCGGGGTCGGGGATGGCGGCCAGCAGCGCCTGGGTGTAGGGGTGCTTCGGCGCGCGCAGCAGCTCATCCACCGGCGCCTCCTCGATGAGCATGCCGCCGTACATGACGAAGACGCGCTCGCAGAAGTACCGCACCGTGGAGAGGTCGTGGGTGATGTAGATGATGCTCAGATTGTGCCTGGCCTGCAGGCCCCTCAGGAGGTGCAGGACCTCCACGCGCACCGAGGCGTCCAGCATGGAGACCGGCTCGTCGGCCACGATGAGCTGGGGCTCCAGGATCATGGCCCGCGCCACAACCAGCCGCTGCTGCTGCCCCCCGCTGAGCATGTGGGGGAAGCGGTGCAGGAAGTCCTCCACGGGCGTCAGCTTCACTTCCTCCAGGATCCTGCGGATGCGGCGCATCCGTTCCTCGGCCCGCGTCACCCCGTTGATCAGCAGCGGCTCCTCCAGGATGCGCTGCGTGGGCATGAACGGGGGCAGCGCGCCGTAGGGATCCTGCTGCACGTAGCCCACGCGCGAGCGATACCAACGCAGGTCCTCGGTCCCGTGCACCCGCCGCCCGTCGAAGACGATCTCCCCTTGCGTGGGCGGATGCAGGCCGAGGATGGTCTTGGCAAGGGTGCTCTTGCCGCAGCCGCTCTCCCCCACCACGGCCACGGCCTCCCCTCGGAGCAGGTCGAAGCTCACCCCGTCCACAGCGCGCACCCACCCCACCCGGACGAACCCCAGGCGGCGGAGCTCGAACCAGGTGTGCAGGTCGCGCACCGAGAGGAGGACGTCGCCCGCCACGGCAGCCCTCACGCGTACAGCCAGCACTTCACCTGGCGCTGGCCCTCCACGGCCACCATCGGCGGCTCCTCGCTGCAGCGGGAGAAGCGCGCCGGGCAACGGTCGGCAAAGCGGCAGCCCTGCGGCGGGCCGATCAGGCTGGGAGGCCGGCCCGGGATGAACCCAAGGGTCTTGGTCTCGCGCAGCGTGGGCACGCTGGCCATCAGCGCCCGGGAGTAGGGGTGCAGCGGCTCCCGGTAGAACTGGGCGGCCTGGCTGGCCTCGACGATCTGCCCGGCGTACATCACCGCCGCGTCGTCGGCGATCTCGCTGCTGGTGGCGATGTCGTGGGTGATGAGGATGAAGCTGGTGCCCATGTCCCGCTTGATGGCCTTCAGCACGTTCATGATGTTGGCCTGGGTGAGGACGTCCAGGGCCGAGGTGGGTTCGTCCAGCAGGACCACGTCGGGGACGGTGACCAGGGCCATGGCGATGGCCACGCGCTGGCGCATGCCCCCGGAGAGCTCGAAGGGGTAGCGGTCGAGGAAGTCCAGCGGCACCCCCACCTGGCGGAAGATCTCCGCGGCAGAGCGGCGCGCCTCGGCCACGCTGGCGGCCCGCCCGTGCACCACCAGGGGCTCCGCCACCTGCTCGCCCACGCGGAGCACAGGATTGAGCGCGTTCATCGCCCCTTGCGGCACCAGCGCCAGCCGCACCCAGCGCACCTCGCGGCGGAACTGCTCCTCGGGCAGGGTCATGACGTCGCTGCCGTTGAGCCAGATGCGCCCGCTGTAGGTGTGAACGTTGCGCGGCAGGAGGCGGAGGATGGCCCGGGCCAGGGAGCTCTTGCCGCAGCCCGACTCCCCCACCACCACCAGCGTCCGTCCGCGGCGCAGGGTGAGGGTGACGTCGTCCACCGCCTGCACCGGCCCCTTGGTGGTGCGGAAGTGCAGGCGGAGGTCCTCGACGGTGAGAATGCCGTTTTGCCCCATCAGATCTCCCGCAGGCGTGGGTTGAAGATGCGGTCCAGGGCGAAGCCCAGCATGGTGAACCCGAGACCGGTGAGCATCAGCAGCACAGCCGGCTCCAGCACCCAGTAGTAGTGCCCGGAAAAGAGCGCGCCCTTGCTGTAGGCGTCCTCGATCACCTTCCCCCACGTGGGCAGGACGGGGTCACCCAGCCCCAGGACGGCCAGCGTTGCCTCCAGGAAGACAAACGAGGGGATGAGGGTGACGAACTGGGGGATGAGGACGGGGATGGCCCGCGGGATCATGTAGACGAAGACCGTGCGCAGGTTCCCCGCCCCGTAGGCCCGGGCCGCCTCGACGTAGGGCGCCTCCTTGACCTGGAGGAAGAGCGCCCGGTAGGTCTTGATGCCGGGTCCGAAGATCCCCAGGAGGATGACCACACCCAGGATGACCCAGATGCTGCGGGAGTAGAGGGTGCCTATCATGATGAGGATGGGCAGCGCCGGCAGGATCAGGTTCACCTCGGTGATACGCTGGATGGCCCCGTCCACCCATCGTCCGTACCAGACTCCCACCGCCGCGATCACCAGGGTGCTCAGGGTGGAGCCAACGGCGGCCAGCAGGCCGAAGGCCATGGCGATGGGTGCACCCCACAGAAGGGGGATGGTCAAGTCCCGCCGCAGGTGGTCGGTCCCCGCCAGCCCATGAGCCTTCCCGTAGACCACCAGCCTGGCCTCCAGGGTGGAGGCCTGCTCGAAGAGGTACCCCCGGACCAGGAGCTGGTACCGGCCGCGCAGCACCCGGTCGGGAGCGTCGGGGCTGGCCAGGAGGACGACCTCCGGAGGTCCCCCCAGCTCCTGCCGCAGGCGGGGGTCGTCGGAGAGCCGGTAGACCTCCCGGGGCCGGACGGTGAACTCGTTTATCCGGATCTCCGCGCCATCAGGCGTGTGCCAGAGGAGGGCCACGTGTGGAGGCCGGTCTACCGCCTCCGTCTCGAGGAAGACACCAAGGCCGTCAGGGAAGTCATGGTAGGGGTAGTCGAAGGCCAGGGTCATGGTGACCTGCCGCACTCCCCCACCCAGGTCCTCCACCCGGCGCGGCGCCCCCTGGCTGCGCACCACGATGGTCCGCGGCAGGTCGGGGCGGAACAGCGTCATCCACACCGGGCGGGCATTGCGCGGGTTCTCCAGCCAAAGCGCCTCCCCGCCGCGCCACAGCCGGATGGCCTCGCCGTAGGGGATGGCCACCACGGCGTAGACGGAGGTGAGCACCAGCAGGCCGATGACGGACAGGCCGGCCACGGCGGAGGGGTAGTGGCGCAGCTCGGCCACGAACCTGCTCACCGCTGTCCCTCCAGCCCCACCTTCACCCGCGGGTCGATGAGCGCGTAGAGGATGTCCAGCACAAAGACGGTCACCGCCAGCAGGTAGGCGTAGATGATGGTGGCCCCCACGATCACCGGGGTGTCGTAGAGCCCGATGGCCTGGAAGAGGGCGCGCCCCAATCCGGGCCAGTTGAACACCGTCTCCAGCACGATGGCCCCCGTCCAGGCACCGATCAGGGAGAGGGCGAAGCTGGTGACGATGGTGGGCAGCGTCGGCCGCAGGATGTAGCGCCGCTCAATGGCCCGGGAGGTGAGGCCCTTGGCCTTGGCCACCTCCACGTAGTCCTCGCTGGAGAAGATGAGGAAGAAGGTGCGCCAGGAGTAGACGGAGAGGAAGATGGTGGTGAGAAACAGCGCCGTCATGGGCAGGACCATGTGGCGCAGCACGCTGGCGGCGTAGCGCAGGGCCCCCTCCGGCGGTGGGGCGTCCACCATGCCCCCGAAGGGAAGCACCCGCAACAGGGCGGCGAAGATGAGGATGAGGAAGATGCCGTAGAACCACGCCGGCGGCGCGGAGGTGGGCGCCAGGGCGATCACCGCCCGGTCCAGGGGGCTGCCGTAGCGGCGCGACAGCGCCAGGGCGGCGAAGACCGAGGCGAAGAACAGCAGGAGCTGCGCGCTGACGAAGAGCAGCAGCGTGGGGGGCAGGCGGTCCAGGATGATGTTGCGCACCAGGCGGGAGCCCGTGTCGCTGGTCATCCGCTCGGCAAACCCCAGGCGCAGGCGCAGCGCTTCCCGCAGGTAGACCACGGTGCGCATCAGGAAGGGCCGGTCCAGCCCCAGGCGCTCCTCCTCGATCTTCACCAGCTCCTCGATGCGCTTCTGCCGTTCCTCCGCGGGCAGCCGCTGCATGGCGGGATCGAAGGAGACGCTGATCCCTACCTGCTCCCGGATCTCCGTGCGCTTGATGACGTCCACGTAGCCCCCCATGTTGGCCACGAGGATGGTCAGATAGACGCCCACGACCACGGTGAGGAAGAGGGCCACCAGGCGGGTGGCGGAGTAGGTGACCACCCGCAGCAGCGTCTCCACCGCGGGACGGGCCCGGCGAGGGGTAACCAGGGGGAGGGCTTCTGCCATGGGGATCAGGCGGGGGGCGCGGGACTGTCTCCCGCGCCCCCCGGGCCTACTTCGGGAGCGTCGTGAAGCTGACGCTGGCGAAGCTGGGGATGCTCACCACCTTGGAGACGACGATGACCTCCAGCCGGTTGGACCCTGGCGCCAGCCTCCCGGTCACCTGCGGGGAAAGGGTGACCTTCCAGACCTCGCCGGCCGCCGTGGCAACGCCGCTGGCCACCAGCTCACCGCGGGCGTCGAAGAGGAGGTACTTCACCTCCTCGATGTCCGCCGCCGGGTAAGGCCTCCCTCGGTAGGTGATCTTGACGTCGAAGGCCCCCTCGCTGCCCACCCTGACGCTGGGCGGACCGCTCACCGCTACCGAAGCCAGCCGTGGCTCATCGAACTTCACCCACTTGGTGGAGGCGTCGGGGAAGCGGCCGAAGCGGCGCAGCTCCACGATCTTCTCCACCGGGGAGACGCGCTGGATGAGGAACGGCCCGGTGCCCAACCAGAAGTGGCCGCGGCCAGTGCGCCAGTGGGTGAGGAAGGTGTAGCGCTGGCGGGCTTCCTCAGGCTTGATCCAGCGGCTCAGGGTCGGCGCGTAGGGGATCCAGTTCTCGGCCCGCGCCGCCGCCAGGTGTCTGTCCAGGACGGCCAGGGTGGGGCCGGCCACGTAGTTCAGCCACTCCACGTTCAGGCGGCGAGCCTTGGCCGAGGAGAAGGCCACCTCCTTCGCCGCCTCGGCGCGGATACCGATGGCCACGTTGTGCCAGGCGCCGGGGCCGAAGCCGTAGTTGGGCCAGAAGGCGCCCGCCGCACCCGCCGCCATATTCTCTGCGTCCATGGTCCACTCATCGGAGTAGTACTCCACCACCAGCGGATTCTCGGAGACGATGCGGAAGCCGCGGAACTGCTCCTCGAAGGACTTGAAGGCCGGGACGACGGCCGGGTCGTAGATGGCGCTGGCCTCCATGGCTCTATCGAAGGTCAGGATCCACCCCAGCATGATGTCCCCCAGGGTGAGGAGGCTGCCGTCGTGCCACTGCGCCTTCCTGAAGAGGTCCTTCTCGAAGTAGACCACCCGCTTGGTCAGGGCGCGCAGGCCCGTGGGGTGCTTCTCCCGCACGGTGATGAAGCGCTGCGCCTTCGGGTCCCAGGAGATGATAGCGTCGCCTGGCACGGTGATCTGCGGCGCCGTCCGCAGGGTGACCCAGGAGTGCGTCCGGCTGACGGGCAGCCCCTGCTTCACGGTGACTTCAGCCCGTTCAATGCGTTGCGGCATCATCAGGCCGGTGAAGGGGTCAGGGATGGCCGCGTAGTCCTGCGTGGAACGGATCAGCGTCTGGTCGAAGATCCAGTTGGATCCGCCCAGGGGGTTCCAGGGCTGGGTGATGATGCTGGGCAGACCCATGCGGATGGTGCCCCCGGTGCGCCCCTCGTAGCGCAGGGTGTAGGGCCAGAGGCGGGAGCCGGAGTATCCCGCGGCCAGGTCGGCCACGACCTTGATCTCCTTACGTCGCGGCCAGGCCGATATCCGCTCCACCAGCCATACCCGCACCGAGTCCTGCATGGCCAGCTCCAGGGCCTGGGCGAAGAGCTTGTTGCGCTCGGCCACCGAGGTGAAGTCCCGCTTGCCCAGCTTGTCGGCGACCTTGTCGAAGGCCTCAGAGGGCTTGTACGCCTGCCACAGCGGGTCGGTGAGGCCCCGCTTGGTGTAGAAGAAGTCGAAGTTGTCGGCCATGTCCCGCTGGATCAGGGTGCTGATCCAGCCGCCGGTGTAGAGGTGCCACCGCCCGGCCGCCGGGTCGCCGCCGATCCACAGCGGCGCCAGCTCCGCCGAGCGCCCGTAGCGGCGCTCCACGGTGAAGCCGATCCCCTCCAGCAGACCGGCCACGTAGTCCCCGATCTGGCGCCGCTCGTCCTCGGTGCGGATCAGGAAGATCAGGGTGACCGGCTGGCCCTGGTACTGCCACTTCCCGCCCACCAGGGTCGCGCCCAGCTTGCCCATCTCCTCGCTGATCACCGCCCGGGCCCGGTCGGGGTTGGGTGCGTAACGGATCTCCAGCTTGCGGGCCACGTCGGCGAGACGGGCGTAGTCGGGGAAGACGGTGTTGATGGGCAGGTAGCGCGGCGTACCCATACCACCCATAATCTCCTGGGCGATGTGGCGCCGGTCCACGAGCCAGTTCATCGCCTCCCGAATACGGGAGACGGAGAATGGGTTGAGCCGCGTCGTCCCCGGGAACGTGGGACCGACGGGGTTGAAAGTCAGCTCGTGATAGAGCCCGTAGGATGTCGCGAAGGCCAGCCCCGGGCTCCGCTGGATGCGGTTGCGCTGCTCGGGATTGGCTGTGCCGGAGAACCAGACCTGGATGTCGTTGGCTTCCAGCCGGCTGATCGCCGCTGCGTCGCTGGGTTCCTCCACCGCCAGGACCACGTCGACCCACGCCCCCACCCGGGCCTGCGCGGCGCTGCCGGTCGGCAGGGTGAAGATCAGCGCGGCGACCAGCAGCAGGAGCGGGATCGTCCTCCGTCGCGCGGTGGTCTTGCGGGCGAAGAAGCGGTACCGCCTCGACCGGACCACGTCCATCTATTCCCCCCTCCCAGGTAACGTTGTAACAACGGGTTCTACTCTTCCGCAGGGTGCAGACTGCACGATAAGATTACCATATTCGCCCGGCTGCTGCGGGAGGGCGTCCGACCACGGTCGACTAGATCAGCCGGCACGGAGACGGGGGTCGAAGGCGTCCCGCAGGCCGTCGCCCAGGAAATTGTAGGCGACGACCGCCAGGATGATGAAGACGCCGGGCAGGAGCAGCCAGGGCGACTGGGCCAGGTTGGGCAGGTTGGCCCCCGCGGTCAGCAGGCTGCCCCAGGAGGCGCACGGTTCGCGGATGCCGAAGCCGATGAAGCTCAGCCCGGACTCTCCGAGGATGGCGCCGGGGACGGACAGCGTGGCGACGACAATGACCAGCGAACTGGTGTTCGGTAGGATGTGGCGGATGATGATACGCAGGTCGTCCAGACCGATCGCCTTCGCCGCCAGCACGAACTCCCGCTCCTTCAACGAGAGCACGTAGCCGCGGATCAGCCGTGAAAACCCGCTCCAGCCCAGGAAGCTCAAGATGACGACGATCAGGTAGAAGCGCGTAGCGCAGCCGACGTTGGTCGGCAGCACAGCGCTCAGCGTGAGGAAGAGGTAGAAACCGGGGAAGGCGATGATCACCTCGACCAGCCGCATCATGATGTTGTCGATGCGTCCGCCGTAGTAGCCAGCAATCCCTCCGTAGAGCAGACCGATGGGAATCGTAATCCCCACCGCCAGAATGCCGATAATGAGCGAAATGCGCGACCCGTAGAGGATGCGCGTGAAGAGGTCGCGCCCGAACTGGTCCGTCCCCATGAGGAAGATGCGCGCCTCCGGATCCACCCCGAAGAGGTGCAGCGTCGTCGGCACCACCCACAGGAGCCGGTGCGGCTCGCCGCGCACGAAGAAGTAGACGTGATAGATCCGGTCGGTCCGCTCCCGGTACTTCCGCAACCCGGGATCGACCAGTTCGGTGCGGTAGACGAAGGGGCGGAGGTGCCAGCGCCCCTGCGCGTCGACGAAACGCGGCAGCGTGGGGTGGTGGAAGAAGCGCTCCCGGTCGGTGTAGTCCAGCGAATAAGGGGCGATGAAGTCTCCGAAGAGCGACATCGTGTAGAGGATGACCAGTATGACGCCGCCGATCAGGGCGACGCGGTGCCGGCGCAGCTGCCGCCAGGCCAGCGCGGCCGGGCTGCGCACCCCCTTCATCGCCCGCTCTCGCTCTTCGGTCGGGAGCACGGCCCGACGGCGCACGCCGGCCGGGACGCTAGTCATAGCGGATCCGCGGGTCGGCGACCGCCAGGAGGATGTCGGCCATCAGGTTGCCCAGCACCAGCGTGACGCTGCCGATCATCAGGCTGCCCATCACGACGTAGAGATCCTTCTGCACCAGGGCCTCCAGGATCAGCCGGCCCAACCCCGGCCAGCCCACCACGTTCTCCAGGATGGCCGACCCGCTGAGCAGGCCGCCGATCTCGAAGCCGAAGAGCGTGATCAGCGGGTTGATGGCGTTGCGCACCGCGTGCTTGTAAATAACCGGCCTCTCCGCCAGACCTTTGGCGCGGGCCGTGCGCACGTAGTCCTGGCGAAGCTCCTCCAGCAGGTTGCCCCGCATCTGCCGCATGAGGCCGGCCGAGGCCGTGAAGGCCAGGACCGTCGCCGGAATCACCAGGTGCCGGGCCACGTCCAGGATCTTTCCGTACCAGGGGAAGAACTCATAGTCCAGACTGGTCATCCCCCCGATGGGCAGCAGGCGCGTCTTGAAAGCCACCAGCAGCAGTAGCAGCCCGGAAAAGAACGTGGGCGTGGAGATGCCCAGATAGGCGGTCATGGACAGGGCGTTGTCGGACCAGGAGTACTGCCGCGTCGCCGCGTGGATGCCGATGGGGATGGCCACCGCCCAGGCGATGATCAGGGCGGCGATGTTGAGGATGAGGGTATTGAGCAGCCGGGAGCCGATCAGCCACGTCACCGGCACGTGGTAGGCGAAGGAGATGCCCAGGTCCCCGCGGAGGAAAATCTGCCGCAGCCACTTCAGGTACTGGATGTGCACGGGCTGGTCCAGCCCGAAGTTGCGCCGCATGGCTTCGATCGTCTCCGCGGAGACGACGGGGTTGAGCCGCATCTCCGAAAGGAAGTCGCCGGGGGAGAGTTGGATGACGACGAAGGACAGCAGGCTCACCCCGAACAATAGCGGGATCAGGTTGATCAGGCGCTGCGCTATGTGGCGGAGCATGGGAAGAGCTCGCGGGGGGCGAGCCAGGCCCGCCCCCCGATGGCCCCTACTTGTACGCGAGCTTGTAGTAGCGTGTTTCCAGCGTTCCCGTCACACCCTGCAGGCCGAGTTTGACGTTCCCGATGGTGTTGCGCACCGCCGGCTGGGTCTTGGGGTTGGTGAAGTACATCAGCGGCAGGTTCTGAGCCACGATCTCCTGGAACCGCGCGTAGAGTGTCTTCCGCTTGGCCGAGCTCGGCTCGCAGGCCACCTGCTCGAAGAGTCTATCGATCTCCGCCTCCCACTCCGTTTCGGGCTTGGTCTGGTTCGGCCGCCACATGTGCAGGTCCCCGGAGGAGAGCCAGACGTTGCGGCCAGTCCCCGGCTCGATGCCGCCGGTCAGGCCAATGATGATCGCCTCCCACTTGTAGCTGCCGGTGAGCTTGCCCACTAGGGAGGGGAAGGACTCCGGCGCGAAGGTCACGCGCATGCCCAGTTTGACGAAGTCCTGCCGCAGGATGTTGCCGATGGCCTCGCGGTCGGTGTTGCCCGCGTTGGTGGATAGAGTGAACTCCACCACGTTGCCCTGCGGGTCTCGCAGTAGGCCGTCGGCGCCCTTGCGGTAGCCGGCCTCGGCCAGCAGCTGCTGCGCCCGGTCCAGGTTGTAGGGATACTGCGGAACCTTGTCGTTGAAGTAGAGTTTGTTACCGATGCTCACGGGGCTCCACGCCGGGGTGGCCCGGCCGGCGTACACCTGCTGGGCGATGGTGTTGCGGTCGATGGCGTGGTTCAGGGCCCGGCGGAAGCGCACATCCTGGAACCAGGTGAGTTTGGGAGGCGCCACCCCGGCCGGGTTCTGGTTCAGCACCAGGAACTCCGAGCCGAACCCTTCCGGCCCGTCGTAGACGGTGTAGTTGCCGGCCTTCTCCCCCGCCTTCAACTCAGCGAACTCCCGCGGCCGGGCAGGGTAGAAGTCTGTCTCGCCGGCCAGAAACTTCAGGCGGGCCTGCTCCAGGTTGGGCACGGTCAGGATGACATAGCGGGTCAGGTAGGGAAGACGCTGTCCTTTGATGTCCACCTGCCAGTAGCCCGGATTGCGCAGCAGCACGCCGCGCTGCCCAGGCACATAGGACTGCAGGATGAACGGTCCCGTGCCGGCGATGTCTTTCGGGTTGGCGTTGATGCCCCAGGTCTTGGTGAACTCCGCCCCACCCCGGGCCAGCGCGTCGCCGAGCTTGTGCTTGGGCACGACGTCCACTGCCCCAATCAGACGGAGGAACAGGCCGACGGGACAGAGGTTTCGCGGCGTGGTGAACTGGATGCGCCGCCGGTCCAGCACCTTCCACTTGAGGGGCTGTCCCTGGAAGGTGAGCAGGTCGACCGCGCTGTTGTCCACCCCTTCCGTGAAGATAGCCTTGAGGCTGAAGTCAACGTCCTCGGTCGTCAGCGGCTTCCCGTCGGACCATCGGATGCCCTCCCGCAGCGTGAAGGTCCAGGTCCTCCCGTCCTGGCTGGTGGTCCAGGACTCGGCCAGCGAGGGGACGATCTCCCCGGTGAGGTAGTCCTGGTCGACCAGGCTCTCCGAGTACGCCCCGGTAAACGCGCCGGAGGCGGTGTCCTGGACGACGATGGGGTTGAAGGTGCGCGGGTCGCTGATCTGCGAGATGACATAGGTCCCGCCGTACTTGCCGACCTCCGGCGCGTACGAGGCGACGCCGGGGTTGGGAATGCCCGGTAGACTCAGTTTGGGCTGCTGCGCGCCCAGCGGGACGATCCCCCCGGCGAGGAGGATCACCGCCACAGTCATCGCAATGGCCGTCCGTCTCATGCACGCCCCCTCCCGGTCGTGACGCGCGTCCCGGACAGCGGCCGGGCCGCCAACGCGTGCCTGCGCGATACGCTAGCACGCGTCTGTCACAGTTTCGTGTGAGTTTTTGGTATTCGCCTTCACTGGCCAGGAATCCCTCCGCGCGAAACCCCTCTGCCATCCGAACCCCTCTGCGAAGCGGGTCAGCCCGCGGCAACGGTCTCCAGCGGCGCGTAGCCCAGGGCCAGCCGTTTCACCCCCACGGCAAACTGCACCGTCACCACGGCCCGGACCCCTTCCCCCTCCACCTCCAGCACCCGGCCCTCGCCGAACTTGGCGTGTCGCACGCGCGCGCCCACCGGTGGCACGGTCACAGCGCGCTCCTCGGTCCAGGGCCCCGTCGTGGCCGCGGGTAAGGCCGCGGGCTGCAGCAGGGACGGCGGGATCTCGTCCACAAAGCGCGAGGGGATGCTGGGGCGGACCGCGCCGAAGACCATGCGCTGCCGGGCATAGGTGATGTAGAGCCGCTCCTTGGCCCGGGTCATCCCCACGTAGCAGAGCCGGCGCTCCTCTTCGAGGCCGCCCTCCTCCTCGATGGTCCGCGCGTGGGGGAAGAGCCCCTCCTCCATGCCCGCCAGGAAGACCACGGGGAACTCCAGCCCCTTGGCACTGTGCAGGGTCATCAGGCTGACCCGGTCAGCCTGTTCCTGCCAGGTGTCGATATCGGTGATCAAGGCCAGGTGCTGCAGGAAGGCCTCGAGGCTCTCCTCGCCGGTCACGGCCGCAAATTCCCGCGCCACGGTGACGAGTTCGCGCAGGTTATCCAGGCGGGAGTAGGCCTCCTCCGTCCCCTCCCGCTCCAGCATCTCCTGGTAGCCGCTTTCGGCGATGGTCTGCTCGATCAGTTCGCCGGCGGGGACGCGGGCGGCCCGGTCGCGGAGGCGCTCCACAAGGCCGACGAAATCGCCGACGGCGCGGGCCGCCGCCCGTGGCAGCTCGGCCAGCGCCTCGGGGCTGGCCATGGCCTCCATCAGGCTCGTGCCCCGCTGCGCGGCGAAGGCCTCCAGGCGCCCCAGCGTAACGTCGCCAATCCCCCGCCGGGGCACGTTGATCACCCGCCGCAGGCTGCCCACGTCCAGAGGGTTCTGCGCCAGACGCAGGTAGGCCAGGATGTCCTTTACCTCGCGGCGCTCGTAGAATCGCACCCCGCCGACGACCTGATAGGGGATGCCGGCGCGCAGCAACTGCTCCTCGAACAGACGGGACTGGGCGTTGGTACGGTAGAGGACCACCATATCGCGGTAGGCGAGCCCCTGCGCATGGTGGTGGCGGATGGTCTCCACGATGAAGCGCGCCTCGTCGTGGCCGTCGAAGGCCTCGTAGACGGCGATGGGCTCGCCCTCGGGGTTGTCGGTCCACAGCCGTTTCTGGTGGCGGTGCGGGTTGTGCTGGATGACCTCCCACGCTCCGGCGAGGATGCGCTTCGTCGAGCGGTAGTTCTGCTCCAGCTTGATTATGGTAGCGTCGGGGTAGTCCCGTTCGAAGTCGAGAATGTTGCGAATGTCCGCACCTCGCCACCTGTAGATGGAATTGTGAACGACTACACCGTTGGCTAAGTAGTTGCGGAGGTTAGGGACATCCAGATCATAGACCTTCCCCTCATAGTGGGAGAAGGACCGTTCGATGACCTCATCTTCCACGAGGCGACCGTCCTTCACCACGACCAGCTTCATGCCGGGATGGACATGGCTGAGTGGCAGCATGAGGTGCACTGGCCGGTACCTTCCCCCGTTTGAAGGCAACAGGCTGGCCCGAAGCACCGTCTCACCATCCACCAGGGAAGCCAATCGCCGTGCCATCTCCCACCCGACATCGTAATCACGCCGTGCGGTTTCGACTCGCCACGCCCCGGCCCGCGACACCCGAGTTGAATACTCCCGGGAGACCCGTGACCGCAACAGTTGCCCGGAAGTGACTAATTGAATCCGGTGATCGCTCCAGGGACGGGCCTTGAACACCCGTCCGTCTCCAAACATCGTGAAGTGAACGAGGCGGCGTGTTGTCTGTCCACGCGTCACAGCGCCCGACCGGTGGTGTGGATATTCCGAAAACATGTGGAGATCGGCAAGCAACCGCTCCGCCCTCTCTTGGGTATCGATTTGGCGATAGATGCGGTCGATGTAATGCTGGCTCAACTGCATTCTGCGACCGCGCACGTGGAAGACCGTCGTGGGAATCCCGTACGTGAACGCAAATAACTGCTCGAAATACGCAGCCTCGGCCTCGCTATGGGAAACAGCCAGCACCCACAACCGGTCGGCGACTTCGCTGTCCAATCGAATGGCGAGGCCGTTGCCAGTATCCCCACGCCTCCGACTCCGCACACCCCGTGTCCGGCCAATCCGGTAGCCGATTCCCTGCCGATGCATCAGGTAGACGTAGTGCAGATCAGGGCGCGGGACCAACCGGCTGAACACTAGATGGTTCGGCGTCGCCGTCAACTCAACCCCGCCGCGGGTCCGCACAGTCACCATCGGACCGGAGTAGTCGCGCCCTAGCGGCGCCGCAGCCTGCGCGCGGGCCAGTCGCCCAGCGCCGCAGGCCGCCATGACCTCCGCACCCTCCTGCAGTGACTCGATCGGCTTCATCCCATCGGGACAAGTAACTGGCGTTCCGGGGGGGAGGCACTGGTCATCATCGCCCACCACGCAGAGGTTGCGGTGCTGGCTGGCCAGTGCGGCGACAAGGCGGTACTGGACGCGGTTCGTGTCCTGATACTCGTCCACAAGGATGTGCTGGAAGCGGTTCTGATACTCCTGCAGGACCTCCGGCGCGTCCTCAAAGAGACGCAGCGTTTCCAGCAACAGGTCGTCGAAGTCCAGCGCGCCGCGCTCCCGCAGCAGCGCCTGATAGCCGCGGTAGGCTCGGGCCACCGCCTCCTGGAAGAAGTTCTCCGCCCGCGCGGCGTACTCGGCCGGTCCCAGCCCCTCGTCCTTGGCCCGGCCGATCAGGGCGTGCACCACCTCCGGGGGGAAGCGCCGCTCGTCCATCCCGGCGTCCGCCAGCACCTCCCGCAGCAGAGCCCGCTGGTCCTCGGTGTCGTAGATTACGAAGTTCTTGGGGACCCCGATGCGCTGGCCGTGGCGGCGCAGGATGCGGCTGCAGATGTGGTGGAAGGTACCGATCCAGATGCCGCGGGCGACGGGGCCGCCCAGCAGCCGTTCCACCCGCTCCAGCATCTCGCGGGCGGCCTTGTTGGTGAAGGTGACGGCCAGGATCTGCTGCGGCCGGACGCCCCGCACCCGGATCAAGTAGGCGATTCGGTAGGCCAGGACGCGGGTCTTCCCGGAGCCGGCGCCGGCCAGGATGAGCAGCGGCCCGCC